>ERZ501028.1-NODE-1-length-88876-cov-6.698416_pt1 | contig 88876 bp, 71 predicted proteins | sample MGYA00248895_ERZ501028 | MGnify/ENA primary metagenome ERZ501028 (study PRJEB25958, sample SAMN03398576) | human skin metagenome | study: EMG produced TPA metagenomics assembly of the Human Skin Microbiome Metagenome (human skin metagenome) data set.
CTATAAAAACTGACTGGATAAAAATGTATTATGGTAAAAAAATGTTAAAGTATCATAAATAAAATGGATGTCAAAGAAAAATTAGTGATAACATTAGCGTGCATTCACGAATGATTTTTGATAAAATATCGCCTCCCACCTCAAGGCAAAAAATCCAGTGTGATGAGGATTTTTTGACAAACAGGTTAACTTCACTTGATAAAGATGTTTAATCCTTGTCAAAAACGAACAAGAGGCTATCATGAAATTAAAAACTCGCCGTGGTGCTGCCAAGCGTTTCAAAAAAACTGGTAACGGTATCAAACGCAAACAAGCATTCAAACGCCACATTTTGACCAAAAAATCTCCTAAGCGTATCCGTCAATTACGTGGATGCAAATTGGTACACGTGTCTGATGAGAAACGTGTTTACCGTATGTGTCCTTACCTATAATTTATAGGTATTCAATCAACTGATATTACAAAACTTTAGGAGTAAATTATGGCTCGTGTAAAACGTGGTGTACAGGCAAATCGCCGTCATAAAAAAGTATTGGCTCGTGCAAAAGGTTATTACGGTGCGCGTTCTCGTGTTTTCCGTGTTGCTGTACAAGCAGTTACCAAAGCAGGTCAATATGCGTATCGTGACCGTCGTAACAAAAAACGTTCATTCCGTCGTTTATGGATTGCACGTATCAACGCGGGTGCGCGCTTAAATGGCTTAAGCTACAGCCGTATGATCAACGGTCTGAAAAAAGCCAGCATCGAAATCGACCGCCGTGTATTAGCAGACATCGCTATGCATGATGCGCAAGGTTTTACGGCATTGGCAGAAAAAGCAAAACAAGCACTGGCTGCTTAATTTGTTTTAAAGCGATTTTTCAAAAAGCCATTAAGTGCAAGCTTAATGGCTTTTTTTATCGCCATATTTTAGTTAAAATGCCTATCACTATTGATAACCAAGATTGCAACGCTCATGACAGAAATAACGACTGACAAACTTATCCAATATTCTGAAAATTTAACCGATATCACCCAAGACCAATTCACCCAATTTGTTCAAGATGCCAAAGCCTTAATCAGCACCGCACAAAACCCCCAAGATCTACAAAACATCCGCGTGACTTTAACCGGCAAAAAAAGCCATTTGACCACCTGGTCAAAACAGCTAGGCGGACTCGATGCCGACGGCAAAAAGACCATCGGCGGTATGCTGCATCAAGTACGTACCCAAATCAATGACAGCCTACAACAAGCGCAAAGCGATTTAGAAGCCAAAGCCTTGGCTGCCAAGCTTGCCAGTGAATCCATTGACATCACCCTGCCAGCGCGTGGACAACAAGCGGGTAATTTGCACCCTGTCACCATGACCGCTGAGCGTATGCAAGGGTTTTTCCGTCAAGCAGGCTTTGAAGTCGCAACAGGTCCTGAGGTTGAGAGCGACTACTACAACTTTGAAGCGCTAAATATTCCAAGCCATCACCCAGCGCGCGCCATGCACGATACCTTTTATTTTGAAAAACAGCATTTTAATGCCAATTATGTGCTACGCACCCATACCAGTTCGGTGCAAATTCGCACGATGGAAAAAGGCAATTTACCGATTCGTATCATCTGTCCCGGACGTGTGTATCGCAACGACAGCGACCAAACCCACTCACCGATGTTTCATCAGCTTGAAGGTTTATATGTCAGCGAATCGACTAATTTTGCTGAGCTAAAAGGCTTGATTCATGAGTTTTTGCAGGCGTTTTTTGGTCGCAAACTCACGGTGCGCTTTCGCCCATCGTATTTTCCATTTACTGAGCCGTCTGCAGAAGTGGATATCCTTGCCGATACTTATGCAGGTGGGGGCAAGTGGCTAGAAGTGATGGGCTGCGGTATGGTGCATCCAAAAGTGTTGTCCGATAGCGGTATTGACCCGACCAAGTACCAAGGCTTTGCATTTGGGATGGGGATTGAGCGCTTTGCCATGCTGTATTATGGGGTGAATGATTTGCGCTTGTTCTATCAAAATGATGTCAGATTTTTAAAGCAGTTTGCTTAGGGGAAAACAATGAAAATTAGCGAAAACTGGTTACGCCAATGGGCAAACCCAAACTTAAGCGCTGAGCAAATTGGCGAACAACTGACGATGGCAGGCTTAGAGCTTGATAGCTTGGATAAAGTCGCCAAAGACTTTAGTGGTGTGGTGGTCGGTGAAGTGATTGACGTCACCCAACACCCCGATGCTGATAAACTGCGCGTTGCCAAAGTGAATGTCGGTGAGCATAGCGAAGCACCCCTACAAATCGTTTGCGGTGCACCCAATGTCGCCGCTGGCGTGCGTGTACCTGTGGCACTGGTGGGCGCCAAACTGCCACCTGCACAAGGGGATGAACCCTTTAACATTAAAAAAGGCAAACTGCGCGGCGTAGAATCGCATGGTATGCTGTGTGGTGGTAGCGAGATTGACTGTGATGATGGTGTTGATGGCTTGTTAATTTTGCCACAAGACGCCCCGATTGGCATGGATATCCGAGCGTATCTTGGCTTAGATAATCATGTGCTAGATATTTCAATCACCCCAAACCGTGGCGACTGTTTTAGTGTGCGCGGTATCGCCCGTGAGCTTGCCGTGCTCAATGATTTAGCATTTCAACTACCCTTTGACCACATCACCGCAGCTGTGACCGACAACGCTAGCCAAGCGGTTAGCGTAGAGACCACGGACTGCCCACGTTATTACGCGCAACTGGTCAGTGGGCTGACAGGCACTACGCCATCACCTGATTGGATGAAAAAAGCCCTAAATGCCTCAGGCGTCAAGCCACGTAATCTACTGGTGGATGTCACCAATTACGTACTACTTGAGCTCGGTCAGCCGCTGCATGCGTTTGATGCCGATAAGTTGGTGGGCGCAATCATCGTGCGCCATGCCCAACAAGGCGAAACCCTTGAGCTTTTAAATGAGCAAACCATTACCTTACAAGGTGATGAGCTGGTGATTGCCGATGAACAAGGTGTCATTGCGTTAGCGGGAATCATGGGTGGACTTCGCACCGCAGTGACCGATAGCACGACCCGAGTGGTAATCGAGAGCGCATTTTTCAAACAGTTGGCGATTGCAGGTAAAGCACGCCGTTTTGGCTTGCATACCGATGCGTCACAGCGTTTTGAGCGGGGTGTTGATTTTGAATTGCCAAAATTGGCACTCGACCGCGCGGTCAATCTATTGGCGACATTTGGCAATGGCTCAAGTGAGGTTAGGGTTGGTCAAATCACGTTGGTTGAAAATACCGCTGAACTGCCAAAACGTACGCCAGTGACGCTACCGATTGTCAGTATCAATAAATTGTTAGGCGCGGATATCGCCACCGACAAAGCCATTGAGATTTTAAATAGTCTACAAATCAGCACCGAGTTACAAGGCGAAAATCTGGTTGCCACGCCGCCGAGCCATCGTTTTGATATCGCCTTACCCGAAGATTTGATTGAAGAAATTGCCCGCATTTATGGCTATAATAATATTGCCAACAAACTGCCCGCGTTTACCAGTAACTTGTTTGACAATAAACGCCAAAATGATTTGCATAACTTAAAAATGAGCTTGGTCAATCAAGGTTATTTTGAAGCGGTGAGTTTTAGTTTTAGTGATCCCAAAGTCGAAGCTTTGTTTGATGGGGCGCATTTTGCTGCACCACTCGCGCTTGCCAATCCAATCTCAAGTGACCTAGCGGTCATGCGTCGTACCCTGCTGTCTAGTTTGTTGCCTTGTGTGCAATATAACTTAAACCGTCAACAAAACCGCGTGCGTCTGTTTGAGACGGGTCTGCGTTTTGATGGCAGTGATATCGCAAGCTTAAACCAAGTGGATACCTTGGCGATGGTGGCAGTCGGCAGTACCCACCCAGAACAGCATCATGACAGCCGTGTGATGGATTTTTACGACCTAAAAAATGACGTCGAATCGGTTTTTCCACGGTTTGCGCAGTCCGCTATCAGTTATCAACGTAGCCAGCAGCTGTTTTTACACCCCGGTCAAAGTGCCGATGTACACTATCAAGGCAAGGTGATTGGCTGGTTAGGTCAGTTGCACCCACAGATTGCCAAAGCCTTGGATTTGCCGACCACTTGGGTGGCGCAGCTAAACTTACAGATGGTGATTGATATGCACCAGCAGGCATTGACCATCATGACGCCAAGTAAATTCCCACAAGTACGCCGTGATATCGCTGTGGTGGTAGACAAGTCGATTGCTATGCAATCAATGAAGGATACTATCAAACAAGTCGGGGGCGAGCTATTAAAAGAGGTGTGGTTGTTTGATGTATATGCTGGCAGTAATTTGCCTGAAAATCAACAATCGCTTGCTTTTGCACTGGTGTGGCAAGACCTCGAAGCCACGCTTTCTGATGAGCGTATCAATGCGCAAATGGAAGCTGTCATCGCTGCGCTACATGAACAGTACCACGCAACACTACGTATGTAATCTTGGACTAGCAAATTATGACAGTCGATACAATGTTTTTCTTTGATTTTAAAGTAAAAATAACTATCGACTGTATTTGCTAGAATCGCTAGAATAGGAACATTTAGTAGGGTGGGTATGATAATGAATATGCAAGTTGAAGGAAAAACCTTAACCAAATTAGAAATGATCAATCATTTGATGGAAAATTTGGGCATGACGCGCCAAGACAGCCGCGCATTTGTGGAGAATTTTTTTTCAGAGTTGTCAGAGACGTTGACCAAAGGTCACCAAGTCAAGCTATCGGGTTTTGGTAACTTTGAGATTAAGGATAAAAGCCAACGTCCAGGTCGCAACCCAAAGACTGGCGAGATGGTTCATGTCACAGCGCGCCGCGTTGTTACCTTTAAAGCGGGGCAAAAAATGCGTCGCAGTATTGAAGATAAACTGTTCACAGAATAACGCCTTTATTATTTTTAGATTATTTCCAGTTAATTTAGGCGTTTTAAAATCAGTTGCTGCATTTTGACCGTAAAACATTCTGTCCATAAATTTTAACCATAAAAAAAAGAAGCTTAATGCTTCTTTTTTTTATACCAATTATGTCTCTATTTAGCAGCAGAGGCGGCTGCACTGGCAGCTGCTGGTGTCGCAGGGTTTTCACCCCAGATAGCTGGGTATTTATAACCTGGGAAAGTTTTGTGGGCGTATTGTTTAAATTCTTCTGAATTATACGCATTGGTCACGTCTTTTACCCATTGTGTGTCTTTGTCTTTGGTGCGAATCGCTGACCAGTTGACATACGCATAGCTGGGTTCTTGGAACAGCGCTTCAGTCAATTTAATACCTGAGCTGGTCGCATAGTTACCGTTGATGACTGCAAAGTCAACGTCTGAGCGCGCACGTGGTAATTGTGCGGCTTCTAGCTCTACCAATTTGATATTTTTTGGGTTTTCTGCGATATCATTTTTTGATGCGGTCAATGGGTCGATATTGTCTTTAAGTTTTACCCAGCCCAGTTCGTTGAGCATTACCAGCGCGCGTGCAAAGTTGCTTGGATCGTTCGGTGCAGCCACGGTGGTACCGTCTTTGACTTGTTTTAAGTCATTTAATTTACCAGGATAGATGCCAAGCGGTGCGGTAGGCACTTGGAATGCTTCAACGATATCTAGGTTGTTGTCTTTTTTGAAAGTATCAAGATAAGGTTTGTGTTGGAACACGTTGATATCAATATCGCCATCGGCTAAGGCTTTATTTGGGCGCACATAATCAGAGAATTCAACCAGTCTGACTTTATAGCCTTGTTTTTCTAACTGCGGTTTGACAGAGTTTTTGACCATGTCACCAAAGTCGCCCACGGTAGTACCAATCACAATTTCAGATTTATTCGGGTCTATACCTGTACTTGCCGCTGCCGTGGTCGTTGTTGAGCTTGCGGTAGTCGTGGTCGTAGTTGTGGTGGTGCTGGCTTGTGCTGTGGTTTCGGTTTTGCTTTCAGGTTTGCTACAACCGACTAGGGCAATCCCTGCCACCCCTACGGTTGCTAGCAGCTGCGCAATATGGCTTGATAAATGCGTTAATTTCATACCTTCCTCCAAAAATGAAAAAATAAACGGACAAAACAATCAGTTTACCTTAACATATTCATAAAAAAAATGTTATTGAGAGTTAACCTATGGATATGAAATTTTTTCATAATTCCTAGAAAAACCATCAATAACAATTTTTTAAACAGCCATCAGCTAAAATTAACGTTTATCCAGACGGTGCGCCAAAATATTACCAACCGATTGGATGATAATCACCATCACCACCAATAAAATCACCATAAAAATCATCACGTCATTTTGATAGCGGTTATAACCATAACGAATCGCCAAATCACCGAGACCGCCACCCCCAATCATACCCGCTGCCGCACTGTAAGAGAGTAAACTAATCATCAAGGTAGTAATACTTAAAATCAAACTTGAGCGTGACTCGACCAATAACACGTTACGAATAATCGTCCCTGTACTTGCACCCATTGATAACGCCGCTTCGATGATACCTTTTGGCACATCACGCAGATTTTGCTCAACGAGCCTAGCAAAGTAGAAGATACCGGCGACACTCAAAGCAAGCGATGCCGCGATTGGACCAATAGTGGTACCGACAATGAGGCGAGTTACAGGAATAATCACAATCATCAAAATCACAAACGGAAAAGCACGCATAATGTTGGTAAAGTTGCCAAGTCCTGCATACAGCGATTTGTTGTCGGCGAGCTGATTTTTACTGGTCAAAAATAGCGCGACGCCGAGCAATGTGCCAAAGATGACTGACGCAACCGTTGAGATACCCACCATAATCAGTGTTTCCCAAAAAGCTTGCCAAATTTCTGCTTTCATCCCCAAAAGATTATCAACCGCGCTTTGCCAAGTTAATGTATTTGCCATGAAATTACCCAACGATTCAATTTAAAACTTAAAAGATTATCCAGCCATCGACCATGTTTGTGCGCCGTTAATCATCACTAATCAGCAGTTGCCCAATCGGCGTGGTGGCATGAATTTGTCCCGAGTGTACGTCAGCGACTTCCAGCAATCTGCCTTTATCAAGCAGAGCAACGCGGTTACACAGCTTGCGAATCACGGACATTTCATGGGTCACAATCACAATAGTGACGTTAAACTTGTCATTAATATCCTTGAGACAGGCTAACACCGATTTGGTGGTCGCAGGGTCGAGCGCAGAGGTAGGCTCATCGGCGAGCATTACATGAGGTTTGGGCGCTAACGCCCGTGCGATACCTGCCCGCTGTTTTTGACCGCCAGAGAGCTGGGCAGGGTAGTGGTCGGCGCGATTGACCAAATCAACAATTTCAAGGCATTCCATCACCCGCGGCATGATGGCTGCTTTTTCCCAACCTGCAATCTCTAGGGCAAAGGCAATGTTTTGTGCCACCGTGCGATTTGCCATCAGATTAAACTGCTGAAAAATCATACCGATATTTTGACGGGCATGGCGCAAATCGTGGGTGGACAGCGAGGTCAGCTCCTTGCCATCAATGGTGACAGTGCCGCTATCTGGGCGTTCAAGTAAATTAATCAAGCGTAGCAAAGTAGATTTGCCTGCGCCCGAATAACCCATCAAGCCAAAAATCTCGCCTTGTTGGATTGAGAGCGATGTCGGCTCTACCGCGGTAAACCAGTTGCCATCTTGGGTTTGGAAGCGTTTGGTAACGTTATCAATGGTAATCATGATAATAAAAAATTTTGCAGTGGCTAAAAGAAGGTAATTTTAGCACAGCTCGTCGTCAGCGTTTAGTCGCTTTAACGAATAAATAAATGCCGAATGGTATGTTTAATTAAATAATAGAAGAGAAAACCGAAAAAAATTGTGACAAAACCATACTATAGGCAGAGCAGAGTTAAAAGCGGTTACGATTGGGTGATAGGTAATGTGACCAAAAAGCGGGTATGACCATGCACTGTGTCGGTGATAATACTACCGCCATGGGCTTTGACAATCTGCGCGACTAAAGATAGCCCGAGCCCTGAGCCTTTTTTCTCTTGTTGTAGCCGTACAAATGGACTGAAAATATCGGTGCGTTTGTCTTCAGGAATGCCTGTACCTTGGTCGATAACCGCAATACACACCTGATGAAATTCTGGCAGGTGCACAATGTCAGATTTTTTACGTGAAAAAATAGACGATTTATTTTTTGGTTTATTAGTCAGTTTGCTCGAATTTGCTTCGCTAGCTGCTGTGTCCGTTGCTGTGTTTGTTACTGGGGGTATAGTGGTCGCTGACATCGTAGTATCAAAGGTGATGTCATCGCCGTTTGTAGGGGCACTGGTGGCATCTTTTATAGGGGCGGGGAAAGCTATTTCATCTTTTTGAGCATCGGTATCTTTTCCGGTATCGGTATGTTTTTGATTATCGGTATCTTTTGTACTCTCTTGCATCGCTGGTAGGGCATCAATTGCCAGTTGATTACCCGCATCATCAATGGCATACAGCTGTACGCTCACAGGTGGGACGCCATGAAGATGGGCATTGTCGAGCAAATTACGCACGAGGTGGGTGAGAAGTTTGGCTTGCCCTTGGATGATAACGTGACCACCCGCAAAGCTAGCTTGTGGGTAGTGCTGAATCTCGTTTTTAATTAACTCATATAAATCGACGTCTTCTACTTTCTCTATCGCATGACCGGCATCCATACGACTGACGAGCAAAATACTTTCCACCAAATCATTAAGACCCGTCAAATCACGGTTGATGGCATCAGCACGTTTTTGTACTTTATCTTGTATCGTTTTGTCAAACTGACTTGCCAGCATCGTCATCATTTCAACTTGTAGACGAATACGGGTAATCGGTGTGCGAATCTCATGTGAGGCATGTGCTAACAGCAGTTTATTGGCATTCATCAAGGTTTCGATGCGCTCGGCGGTTTGGTTAAAACCGCGCGCCAAAATGGTAATTTCATCGTTGCCCACAGGCGTGACACGGGCAGAGAAATCGCCATCACCCAGTTGGGTGATTTGCCGACTTAGCTGATTGATACGCCATGTCATGGTACGCGCAATCATCCATAACATGCCCGACATGATGAGCAGCAGTAGCAAGGTGCCTGTCAGTAAATTAATCGCGGGCGAAATCGCACGGCGGTTACTAAGTTTTGATTGGTATAACAGCACATAACCCGATTGGCTATTAACTCGAATTTCGGTCGGGTGTTTTGGATCATCTCTAGGAAACAAGGATAAAAAAAATGGCGGGTTTGGCGGTAAGGTGGCAGGCAGCCCACGCATAATCATAATTGCTTCGCCACTTTTGCCATCGTATAGACCAAATTTAGCGTTGAGTGAATCGCTATAGATATTAAAACTACGGCGTACGAGGGCAAGTAAATAGCGGGTTTCGAGATTTTTTTGTTGGTCTTGAGCGGTACGCAGCTCAACTAGTAGCGGGTCTAGCTGCTGGGTGACTTGGCTGGCAATGACTTGGTGGCGGGTGTTGGCAGAGGTATCGTGTACCAAGTGGCTTAAAACTACCATTGCCCCAGCAAAAATGACCAATGCCAGCATAACGCTGGCAAATAACTTGCTAAATACACTGTTAAATTTTATGCCGCTCAATCGCACACAGAATCCAAAAATCGTGGGTCATCACAGGTTATTATAATAGCTTTGCTAGCATAAATAACCAAGTATGATGACCTTTTGCGTGTTAAATTTGTCAAGCAATCTTACACTCTTACACTTGGTCAGTGGCAAACTGATAGCCGACACCACGCACCGTGATAATGCGTTTTGGCTGACGAGGATTGTCTTCAATCAGCGCGCGCAGACGCGAGATATGCACATCAATGGCACGGTCGATGTTATCACTGCTGTCATCGTTTGGCATCGCATGCCACAGCTGTTCACGGCTCAGTACTTTACCTGAGTGGGTAGCAAAGTAATGCAATAACTGAAACTGGTGGGTGGTCAAACGCACCGGCTCATCATCAATCGTCACTTCATGACTATCTGGATAAACCTTTAAGCGACCAAATACTAAGTTATCTTCTTTTTGCTGGTGAAGCGGCAGGTCGTGACGGCGCATGACCGCACGGATACGCGCCAACAATTCACGCGGTTCAAATGGTTTTGAGACATAATCATCCGCGCCCATCTCAAGCCCCAATACGCGGTCAGTGGTGTCACCTTTGGCGGTGAGCATGATAATCGCCGTTTGCGCCAGACGGCTATCTTTGTGCTGACGAATACGTTGACACACTTGCATGCCATCCATATCCGGCAACATCAAATCTAAAATCACCAAATCAATGGATTTGGCAGGGTTAAATAGCGTCTCTAACCCTTCTGTTGCGGTTGGGGCATGCTGAACCTCATAATAGTTCATGCCCAAATATTCGCTAATCAACTCGGCTAAATCTGGATCATCCTCAATCAATAGTACGGTTTTAGTACCACTATTATTATCTTCCATCACCAACTCCAAAAAATCTCTAAAATAAATCAGTTGTTATTATTGCTTTTGCTTATCAAAGCCAGCATTCTATCATCAATCAAGAGCCTATAATCATAAGCAAGAGATTATTATCATAAAGCAAGAGACTGCCAATATGATAGTGTCTTACACAGTTTTATAAAACTTCTTAGCTGCCAATCATACAGCTATCAATCACACAGCCCAATTAATCCAATTAATGCATAGCCCAATTTAAAATTGTACTGGGCTACTCATTCTTAAGTTTCTTTACACTGTATAAAATTGTAATGAATTATTGCTTAAAGTGAGTCGTGGCGCTCTATCTCAGGGGTTGCTGCTTTCTTTTTAGCCAATAACCGAAAAAACCGCTGTTTGCCATCATCTAAATAGGTATAAATCACAGGCACCACAATCAAGGTCAATAAGGTTGAAGTAATCACCCCGCCAATAATGGCGTGTGCCATCGGTGCTTGCTGCTCTGAACCTTCACCAATGCCCAGTGCCAGCGGTACCATCCCCATCACCATGGCAGCGGTAGTCATCAAAATTGGGCGCAGGCGCGTTTGCCCTGCCAGCATAATAGCTTCATTTCGGCTCAAACCGTTTGATAAAGATTCTTTAATAAAATCAATGAGTAAAATCGCATTTTTACATACCAATCCCATCAGCATGATAATGCCGATGATAGAAAACATATTAAGACTAGAGCCGAATAAAAATAACGCAAAGAACACCCCAATTAGCGATAACGGCAGCGATGCCATAATCGCCACAGGGTATAAAAAGCTATTAAACTGTGACCCTAACAACATATAAATAAACACAATTGCCAGTCCAAGTGCGGTTGTTGCGTAGCCAATGGATTCTGCCATGTCTTTATTAGAGCCTTGTACCGCAAAGCTGTAACCAGGTGGCAGTTTCATTTCGTTTTGGATTTTTGTGATATCCGCGCCGATATCACCTGCCGGTCTGCCGTCCGTGTTGGCTTGGACTACCACCTCACGAAACAGCGAACGGCGGTTGATTTGCGGTGCACCCAAGGTTTCACTAAAATTCGCCACTTGCGATAGCGGCACTAGCATCGGCTGACCATTTTGGTCCATACGGCTTGATGACAAGTACATGGATTGTAGCTGCGAGATGGTCTGGCGGTTGTCGTCATTTAAGCGCACGTTGACATCGATATTGTTGCCGTTGTCATCTTTAAAGGTGCTCACATTATCACCGGCCAGCAGTGGGCGTAATGCTTGTCCGATTTGTCCAATCGAAAGACCGGCATCATTTGCTGCTTCCCGGTTAATGGTGACATTGACCATTGATTTGGGCTGTTTAAGGGTACTTTCCAAATCTACCAAGCCATTGACGTTTGAGAGTTTTTGCATAAACTCATTGGATAAACGTTGCAGCTCAGTTAAATCATTGCCTTTGATGGATATCATAATCGGCTTAAGACCACCGCTGACCGCCATGGCAGCGGCTGCCACTGAGGTAACTTTAATACCGCCTACCTGCTGCAATTGCTCACGCATGGCACGGTTTAAGGCATCTAGTCCGCGCGTGCGCTCATCTTTAGGTACTAACGACACATTCACTTGTACCCGATTGTTACCGCTATAGGACATCGCATTAACCGTGGCATAAGTATTGGTAACTTCAGGAAAACTTTGTAATACCGCGTTGACTTGTGCTGCTTTTTGTTGGGTGTAGTCAAGATTGGCATTGACAGGTGTTTCAAATTTGACTTTGATTTCATTCATATCCGCTTGCGGGACAAATTCTTTGCCCACCAACCCCACGGCAAAAAACGCTGCAACCAGTGAGCCAATTGCGATGAGCACAGTTATCAAACGATGGCGTAAACTCCATGCAAGAATATGGCTATATAGATTGGTCAGCCGATCTAATAAGCGCTGAAACCCATCTAATAGCCAAGCAATCGGTCGCTTGCGAAATGAAACCCGTTCATTGACGCGGTCATGTTGGTGCGCGGCATCTGGGTCTGGCCAAATCGAAGACAACATCGGGTCAAGCGTGAAGCTAACGAATAACGACAGCAACACAGCGGTGGAAACGGTCACACCAAACTGATAAAAAAAGCGTCCGATAATCCCGCCCATAAAAGCCACGGGTAAAAATACCGCCACAATCACCAGCGTCGTCGCTAGCACGGCAAGCCCGATTTCTTGGGTGCCATCAAGCGCCGCTTGGCGGTGATGTTTGCCCATACCCACATGGCGTACGATATTTTCCCGCACCACAATCGCATCATCAATCAGCAGTCCGATACATAATGCCAGCGCTAGTAGGGTCATCATGTTGATGGAAAAACCAAACGTCCAAATCGCCGCTAAAGTACCGAGCAGCGAAATGGGCAGCGTCAATCCTGTGATAATGGTCGAGCGCCACGACCCTAAGAACAACCAAACAATAAACACCGCCAATATCGCCCCTTCAATCAAGGTGCGCACCACATTATTTAACGAGCCGCGAATACTTTTTGAGCTATCAGCCACCACCGTCATGGTGACACCTGGGGGTAGGGTCGCTTGGATTTCTGCCAGACGCTGCTGGGTTTTATCAACCACATCAATCACATTGGCATCCGACATTTTGATAATATCCATTGCCACCGCAGGTTGACCATTTTGTAGCGACGCTGACTCAGCCTCGGCTTGCCCATCAATGACTTCGGCAACTTGCGATAAGTACACAGGCACGATAGCACCCGTACTTGAGCGATTTTGGGCGACAATGATTTGGTTAAACTCATTGGGTGTTTTGACCAACCCGTTGACTTGAATCACCATTTCTTGGTTTTGATTGTTGATGGTACCGACAGGTAATTCGACGTTCTCTGAGCGTAGTGCATTGCTAATTTGATTGACTGAGACTTTATAGGCATTCATTTGGGTGGGATTGAGCAGCACACGGATTTGACGCTGCCGACCCCCCAAGATATCAACACGACCCACCCCCGTGACCGTTTGCAGTTGTTTTTTGACCGTGTTGTCTAAATAAGTGGATAATTCCCGAAGCGACATTTTGTCAGAGCGAAACGTGACGGACACCACAGGCGCATCGGCAGGATTGTACTGCGCAACGATAGGCGTGGTGACTTCATCCCGAAAGGTGGGGGTCACCAGTGCCAATTTATCACGCACGTTTTGCGCGGCAACATCGGACGGAATATTTAAATCAAACTGCACGATGACTTGTGATAAGCCTTGTTGGGTGACGGAGGTTACTTCTTTGACACCGGCGATGGTATTGACTTGGTCTTCAATTTTTTTGGTAATGTCGGTTTCGATGACTTCAGGCGAAGCACCACTATAAACGGTATTGACTACCACAAAAGGGAATTCAATATTAGGAAATTCCTCAACTTTCATGCGAAATGTTGCCAGCAATCCAATGACCATCAGCGCGAGCATGATCATGGCGGCAAACACAGGATTGTTGATACTGACGCGGGTGAGCCACATAGCAAATTCCTAATACTAAAATTTTTAACAGTGAAATTTTTAACAATATAGAATGAGTGAATGAAACACTATCAGTAGGTTATTTGAGCACGACTTTTTTACCCACGTCATTGGCATTAAGATTTGCCACAATCACTGTGGTGTTAGGCTCGATGCCAGTAATTAAATACTGACTGGTATCGTCAAGGTGTTTGAGTACCTTGATAGGCTGTTTGGTAATCACATTGTCTTTACTGACCACCAAAATCGTGCCTGCTTCTAAAGTTGGACTTGTGGCGGATGGGTCGCTAGATTTATTGGCTGCGCCTTTTGCCCCAGATTCGAGGGCTCTAGATTCGAGTGCTTTAGATTCCAGCATTACCGCTGACATCGGCACCAAGACCCCAACTTGTGCAACCCCATAATTAAGCTTGCCTGTGGCATACATGCCCGGGCGAAGTCCACGATTACGCTGAGAAGGCTTAACCGCGATATAAATCGTCAGCTGGCGAGTGGCGGCATCGACTTGGGGCGAAATGCGGCTAATTTGTCCGATGTACTGATTGGTTTGATTACTAATAGTAAAAGGCACTTGTTGACCAAGTTGTAGCTGTGTTTGTGCTTCGCTAGGGACATTGGCGGCAAACTCAAGTTTATTGGGGTCAATGATTTCCATCAAGGCTTGGTTTTGCGTGACTACCTGTCCGACATTGACGCTGCGGCTGCTGACAATCCCCGTGGTAGGGGCATAAATCGTGGTATCACCAAACATTTTTTGTGCACTACTTAATTGGGCTTGTTTGGCTTTGATGGCTTCACGCTGGGCAATGCTGTCTGCCACACTACGCTCATACTCTATTTGTGAGACAAAGCCTTGCTCGAGCAAAATTTTGTTGCGCTCAGCAAGTTTATTGGCGACGATGGCCTGTGCTTGGGCGGCAGCAACATCGGCTTGCGCTTGAGCGAGTTGGTTTTTACTATCACTGATATCAAGTCGCACCAGTGGCTCACCTTTTGCCACGGTTTTACCCACATCAGCGAGCACTTGCTGCACTTGTGCATTCACGGTTGATTGTACCACTGTGTGGTCTGAAGGCTGCAGTGTCCCTGTCACGGTGACACTCGGTTCAAATCGGTCTGCTTTGGCGGTGATGACATCAGCGGCTAATAGCTGAATTTCGTTATTGGCGATTTGCGTGGTGGCTGACGCGGTGGTGATTTGGGTCTTTTGGGTTGAGAACGGGCTTTTGCTATCGTTTTGCTGTTTTTGGCAACCGCTCAAACTCATAACAGCGCTAGCCACGGCTAGGCTTAATGGTAGAACTTTGGTGATAAACTTCGGTGTTATCATGAATGAGACGTCCTCAGCGCAAACAATCAACTTAAAAAAATATCAAACGATGTAGAAATAGCCAGTGCAATAAACTTTTCTAAGCTTATCTCAAGATGTGTCACTAGCATCATGGAATCCGTGCATATTAACATGGGTGTATGGGCAATCTACAAAGCAGTCAATAGATCAGACCTGAATCATCATAGGATGTTAAAAATGAACGGTAAGTGCATCGATTTAAGCATACTTTGCAGCAAAAAAGTATGGTAGTATTTTAAAAATATCACCATACAGTTGGTTTGTAACTATACTGTATGAAATATTTGTTATATCTTATAAAAATTATTTAGAATAGCTTTGTTTAATTGTCAAAAATTGTACCAGTTGCTTTTGAGGGTTGAGGCATCATTTGATAGTTGCCCCAACGCCTATAACTTAAAGTTTTGAGCAATCGCTATAGGACAATGGGTAGCAAAATCATAGCGAAACAACCATTAGGAAAATATTATGGATGCAAATTTTGAAGGCCTAAAAGTCATGATTATTGACGATTCAAAAACCATTCGTCGTACCGCAGAGACGTTACTTGCCAAAGCAGGCTGTGAGGTGACTACTGCCGTTGATGGCTTTGATGCGTTGGCAAAAATTGCGGATACCAACCCAGATTTGATTTTTGTCGATATCATGATGCCACGCCTCGACGGTTATCAGACTTGTTCACTAATCAAAAACAACGCAGATTTTGCTGCCACGCCCGTGATTATGCTGTCATCAAAAGATGGCTTGTTTGATAAAGCGCGCGGTCGTATCGTCGGCTCAGATGAGTACTTGACCAAACCATTTAGTAAAGAAGAGCTATTTGATACCATTGAACGTCATCGTCCTGCGTCTTAATGCGCTGTGCTTCTTCATGCGCTGGGTTGAAGCTAAACAGCATGCCATTGCTTGCAACTGTTGTTAACCCCTAAAATCTGCAATCACTCGATATGACTGAAATATAAGCCCAGATTGCAACCTAGCTAGACGTAGATTTGGGATGCGTGTTTAGTTTAACCGTTGTGCTGTTGGGTTTTTATTCCCACCGACATACAAAACAGTAAAATATTAATGCAATCAATAATTAGGTAAAAGGGTAAGTGTATGGCCAAAATCTTAGTAGTTGATGATTCACCATCAGAAATGGCAAAATTTCGAGATATTTTGACTCGTCATCAGCACGAAGTCATTGAAGCGCATACAGGCGAGGATGGAATTCAAAAAGCCAATGAGTTTTTCCCCGATGTGATTTTGATGGATGTGGTCATGCCAGAGATGAACGGCTTCCAAGCAACCCGCAAACTTACCCGTGACCCAAAAACCAGTCATATCCCTGTCATCATCATCAGTATTAAAAATCAAGAAGCTGACCGCGTCTGGGGCAAGCGCCAAGGCGCACGGGATTATCTCAGCAAGCCGATTACAGAAGAAGCCTTAATCACTGTAATCTGCGCCGTGATGGAGTAGGTTTCGTGTCCTCAAACGGCTTTATCGAGCTTTTACGACTCGCTAACCGCGGTATCAAACGACAAAAAGGTACTCACTTTGACCAAAGACATCAGTGGCTAGGGGTCGCGTTTTCGCTCGGTGGCCACCACTTGGTAGCCCCACTCGGTGATGTGGCTGAGGTACTATCTTTGCCTGCCTATACCTCGGTGCCTTTGTCAAAACCTTGGCTGCTAGGGATTGCCAATGTTCGGGGACGGTTATTACCGATTACCAATTTGTCGAACTTCTTAGGTTTACATCCATCAGGCTCAAATTACCAATCAGGCAATCAAAAGATTTTGGTGATTGATCAACCCAAGCTCTTTAGTGGCTTACAAGTTGATGAGGTATTGGGTATCCAAACCTTTAGTCGTGGGCAATATCAGCCTATCGAGATGCCGAACGATTCGCCGCTCGCGCAGTATACGCATGGTCGTTTTAGACAAAACGAGCAGATTTGGTATGTGTTTATGCCAAGCTTATTGGCGCAAGACACGCGTTATTTAGAAGCAGCGTTATAACCTAATTTTCTAACTCATTAAAACAATTGAGGGTTTACCATATCATGGATACTAAAACTTCGACCCTAAGTACCAATACCAACTCCCCTGTCGCGATCGGGCCTGGCAAGAGTAATTATCGTTTGAATAGAGGGGGCTCAACCAACTGGATTATTTGGGCAAGTATTTGTGGTGGTGTTGCTAGTTTGGCATTTATTTATCGACTCTACCAATTGATGATTTTGGTACGTCAACAGAATAGTGTTGCCCATAATTTTTTGACGATTTGGTTGCCCTCTATTTTGATTGTATTAGGCGTCATTGGGGCGATTTACTTTTTGACCCGCCAGATTAGTGCCAAAACCCATCGCGAAATGGTAGAAGGTGAACGTGAAACGCTGCGTCAGCGTCATGAGATGGAGGTTGAATCTGAACGTGCCCGCAGAATCCAAGAAGAAAACGAACGTAACCAAATGGCGATTTTGCGTTTGCTTGATGAGTTAGGTGACTTGGCGGAAGGTGACTTGACCGTGAACGCAACGGTATCAGAAGACTTTACAGGTGCGATTGCAGACTCGGTCAACTTTGCAATTGACCAATTGCGTCAACTGGTTTCTGCGATTAACGTCACCGCAGAGCGAGTCGCTCGCGCCTCTGACCAAACCCAGGCAACGGCAGTTGAACTAGCCCAAGCCTCTGAAAGCCAAGCGCAAGAGATTGCGGGAGCCTCTGCAGCGATTAATGAGATGGCGGTGTCGATTGACCAAGTATCTTCAAATGCCGCCGAATCTGCTGCGGTTGCGGACCGTTCGGTTGCGATTGCCTATAACGGGGCAGAAGTGGTACAACGTACCATCGATGGTATGAATACCATTCGTGACCAGATTCAAGAAACCTCAAAACGTATTAAGCGCCTCGGTGAATCATCGCAAGAGATTGGCGATATCGTTGGACTGATTAATGACATTGCTGACCAAACCAACATCCTGGCGTTGAATGCAGCAATTCAGGCATCGATGGCGGGTGAAGCAGGTCGTGGTTTTGCGGTTGTTGCTGACGAGGTACAGCGCCTAGCAGAACGTTCAGCCACAGCGACCAAACAGATTGAAACACTGGTTAAAACCATTCAGGCAGATACGAACGAAGCCGTGATGTCGATGGAATCAACCACCGCAGAAGTTGTACGCGGTGCAAAACTTGCAAAAGATGCGGGTGAGGCGCTTGAAGAAGTACAAACTGTATCTAATAACTTGGCATCATTGATTCAGAATATCTCAAATGCGGCGCGTCTGCAGGCGGCCTCAGCGGGTCATATTTCAAATACCATGAACATCATTCAAGATATTACCTCGCAAACCACATCAGGTACCATGGCAACCGCTCGTTCAATCGGTCAGCTTAATGAAATGGCGGCAGCGCTGCAAGAATCAGTATCGGGCTTTAAATTGCCAGATGATGCTTTAGCACATGCTTAATGGGTAATGATTGATGGCTAATTAGGCTTAGTACTCAACAGTTAGAAAAGTAAGGGGTGGTTTTAACCACCTTTCTTTTTATGTAGCTAGCTCTTATGTGTGTTAGATCAGGCGTTGCACGCTGTGGTTTTGATCACCAGCTTAAAGACGTTGGCAGGGATAAATTTTCGCTAATACCAACAATAAAATCGCAATGGCAGTTTTTTAGCAAAAATTTGGTAGATGCGCAGCAACCGATTCCTTTAGAGGCAGGTCAATGCCAACTGGTTGCCCGCAACAATGTGTTAATCGATTTTCGGCAATTTGAGTAGCGCGATATCGTGCGTTATTTGATTGCAAAACGGTTGTCCTAGATTGGCTCAAAGCATTGGCAAATATCGCAGCGCGAATGGGTGAACATTATAACTTATAAAAGGTATCAACCTGAGTTGACGCCAGACAGCGGGTAAGTTATTTTAAGTGATATAAGAAATTAATAAACGACTGCGTTACAGCTACCTTAAAATCGATAAAAATCGTCATCGTTTTTGACAGTCGTTGTCCTAGGAATATGGTATGAGTAAACAACGTAATTTGATCGCCTTAGACTGGTTGATGCCGGTTTTAAAAGACGTATTTGGTGAGCTTAACCAGTTGCTACAACGACATGACGCGCAGCCAGCGTGGCAGTTAATCGGTCAACATTTGCACCAAATCACCGGTGCGCTCGCGCTTGCCAACCAGCCCGCCTTATCAAAACTGGCGAAAACGCTTGATAAAACCACTATCGCCATTCAGCAAGAGACTTTATCCCCGCAGTATTTTAGTCAAATCAGCCATGCGGTGAAGTTGCTTCAATTTGACATTGAACAAGTACAAGCTAAGCAGCAGATTCATACTGACTGGGTCAACGACCGAATCGCTTATTTTGAGCAACTGCTTGGCATAGCGTCATCTTATGAGCCCATCCAACCTGCCACAGACAATACTTTATTATTTTTAAGCCAATTAGCCACGCCAGACATCAAACACCCATGGGACAGTGCCCAAGCCGATGAATTACTCAAAGTCTGGCGTTATACCAGTTTGCAACTACTACAAAACGCGACCAACGACAGCAAACATTTAGATGCGCTGAGCAAAGTTGCTGGCTATTTGTCCCAGGCTTCTATCAATCCTGCTTGGCGTCAATTTTGGCAGTTGGTAGCGGTGTGGTGCAATAACTTAACCATCAATGAGCAGCCTGCGCCAACCGCTTATGCTTCGCTATTAAACAGTCTGTCATTGGTGCTGACGCATGATTTGACTCTCACTCCTGATATTACCGTGTCGCGTCTGGCAGTTGATGTGTTGTTAGCGCTCAATGCGTTAACCCATAAATCGCATGACGCTAAAGCCCTGCTATCAAGCTTGGATATCAATAGTAGTGACACGCTTGATAATTTATTTAGTCAAGTATTAGAAAAACTTGAAAAAATTATTTATCAAGTGCATGAGCCCCTCACCATTTTGCCGCTGCTTGAATCGGTCAAAAACAGTTTGGCAAATCGCGGTTGGGTGTTTTATGAAAACCAAATGGCGCAAATTATCGATGACGTGCGCTTGATGACGCAAGATACTTTTATGGCGTCATCACTCAGTTGGCAGGTAGAACGCCAGCTGCAAGATGTTCATAGCCAGTTGTTGTCAACGGTTGAAATCCTTGATAGCCAAATTGGCTTACAGCATTTTGCCTATGCCAGCAATCCGCAAAATGAAGCGGTGCGCCAAACGCGCGTGCATATTGAACATATCAAACAGTCGTTTAATCAATATATCCAAACCCGTGATTTAAATAAACTAACTGTCAATGACGAATTGATTGCCACTATTCAAGTTTTTGGGGCATTAGGATTAACACGTCCCAAAGAATTGGTCGAGCAAATTCGCTTATTATTTAGCCGTATTCATAAAAATTCGGTACACGTCTTAAGCTGGGAAGCCAGTGATGCCATCGCCGACATGCTTGCCCGCTTTGAGCTATTTTTGGATTATTTATCCAATCAGTCTGTTAATGAAGAATTTTTGGATCAAACCCAAACTCAGCTTAACCGCGCCAATTTATTGCTTAATGGCTTAATCGAAATGCCATTAACCGCCGCCGAAGTGATAGCGCCAACCAAGCACTTTGGCAGTGATACGGTGATTTACGATGATGGAGGCGAATATATTGCCAGTGATATGAAAGCACCAACACAAGTGCTAGCTACGGCTTCAGAAGCGCCTATCAAGCAAACGGCTGTCACGCAAACGACTGGCGTGCAAGAATCGCAAGCGCTGGCGGCTGCAAGGCAAGCCCTCAAAGATGATGACTATAGTATGGATGAAGATATCCGAGATATTTTCATTGAAGAGGCGCAAGAAGTCCTTGCTGAGTTGGGTGAGCAAATTCTGGTATGGGAAGTGGACACTCGTGAATTAGTCGCGCTCAAAGATATCCGCCGAGGTTTTCATACCTTAAAAGGCTCAGGTCGTATGGTCGGCGCTCATCAAATTGGTGAGATGTGTTGGGCGGTAGAAAACATGCTCAACCGTGTGCTAGATGGCACTTTAGCGATTAGTGATGCGTTAGTGGGCTTTATCAGAGATACCCATCGCAAACTGCCGACACTGGTTGAAGATTTTCAGCAGCAGCGGGCGCCAAGTATTGACCCTGCGGTTACCGTGTTGCAAGCGACTAATCTATTACAGCAGCAGCCGATTAACACAGGTCTGCCAGAAACCAATGGCTTAGATAACCTTGTATCAGTCAGTGCTAGTGTGGCTAAAGACAGTGATAAGGTGGCTCAAGGCAATGAAGCTGCGAGTGACACTGCGCCATCAACCACAGCCTTACCTGAGGTAGTGGCTCGCGAATATGAGCAGCTAACGACGGTCACAGATGCGGTCAGCGATGCCGATATTCAAGAAATTTATATCGAAGAAGCCAATGAAGTGATTGAGACGATTGCCCCGCTTAACGCAGCTTGGCAAGCCAAGCCCGATGATTTTGATACCTTAAAAGAAATCCGCCGAGGCTTTCATACCTTAAAAGGCTCAGGTCGTATGGTTGGCGCCAATCAGCTAGGGGAGCTTGCTTGGTCGATTGAAAACATGCTCAATCGCGTGCTTGATCATACCATAGCGGTTGATGAGGGGGTTTCACACCTAGTTGCTGATGTCATTGACGCATTTGCTGGACTCATCACGATTTTTGCCCAAAATCGTACAGACTATCCCGCAGTGATTAAACTGTGGCAAGCTGTCGCTAATAGCTATGCCAAAAAACATGGCGACAGCTTTAGCTACCATCAAGCCTTATCCGCCTTTATGGGGCAGGGGGCCGCCTCGCCGAGTGCGTCACACACAGATGCGGCACTCTCGTCTGGTCACGCCACCGCACAAACGCAAGCGCTACAGGATGTCAGTGGCATTAGTGACATCAGTAGTGAAATGGATGTCGCTGATGACGTATTTATTGAAGAAGCAGACGAGTTATTGGTCAATATTGATAACTTTATCACCCAGCATTTGGGTGAGCCTGCAACGCATGTGCCTGATGCCATATTACGCGCATTCCATACCTTGCGTGGTGGGGCAGCCCTGATTGAACTTAACAATGTCTATCACTTAAGCGCAGCGGTAGAAAAAGTATTGGGCGACTTATTACATAATGAAATGCCGCTGACGGCTCGCCAGTTATTGACCCTGCAAGAGGCCACAGATCTACTGCAAACCTACATTGATGAGCATAAAATCCATCATGATGTAACGGTTATAGAAGATAACAATGACATTGTTGCCGACTTGATTGAGCGTCTAACCGATGCCAATGCTGAGCCTCATGAAAGCAGCAAACTGACAGTCAAAGACCTGATGGCGCTTGGGATTGATGACTTACTCGCTGCCGATCAGCAAGCGCAAGCTAAGTTTGCTGGCGAGAATGAACAAGTTATTGCCTATGCCCAGCAGCTTGAACAACAGGCAGCAAGGCTTGCGCAGGCGTCTGCAGGTTTGAGCTATTTTATCATTCCAAGCACCTTACAGTTTGCCTATAAAAAACTGACTGATTATCCGCAATTTGCCAAAAATGAAGCCATTTATGATGCCTTAATGGGCTTACATAATCAGCTCATCAATATGTTTGACGCCATTGCAGCAGGCCTGCGCGTCAATATCGATGAAGAGGCGATTGAAACCTTAAGAAAATTATTGGCAAAAAATCAGTACCAAGCCGAGATGGATGCTATCGAGTACCAACCAGTTGCTACAGATGATGAACTATTGCAAATTTTCTTGGATGAAGTGCAAACCATTCAGCCCGACGTGCAAAATTACTACGACCAATGGCTCAATAACCTTAGCAATTTAGCGGTCACCAAAGAACTAGCTAATTATATGCACATGTTAAAAGGGGGTGCAGAGCTACTCGGGGTAACGAGTATTGCCGAGATGGCGCTACGTGGTGAGCAAGTGTATGATGCCATTGATAAAGGTATTTTAGCGAGTGATGCCGATACCGCTTCATTGGTGCAAAAGCTGCATGAAACCATTGCCTCGCAGCTCAAGCAAGTTCGACAATTTAGTCGCTCTTTTGAAGCCACAGATTTTGCCCAGCAAATTGATGAGGTTATCGCTGGTACAGTGCAAAGTCGAGACTTGGTATTTGCAGTGCCGATGATTGTTGAAGCCAATCCTGAAGAGTTGATGGAGCAAAAACAACTTGCCCAAGAGGGTGATAGCGCGATTGCAAAAAATGACCCACTCTACATCGAAGAAATTATTAATAACTTTGAAGGGCGTCGTTTAGAGACTTGGAAAGGTCAAGAGCCTGACGAAGATATCTTAAAAATTTATCTTGAAGAAGCCAAAGAGCTGATCGATAGCAGCAGCCAGCATCTACAAGAATTCCGTAGTAATAACAGTGATCTTGCAGCCTTACAAGCCTTGCAACGTGAATTGCACACCATCAAAGGTGGCGCAAGAATGGTCGGAGCTGAAGGGATTGCCACGTTGGCTCACGAAATGGAAACCATCTACGAAGAGCTAGGCAGCCGCCGCAAACCTGCGACGCGTATGATTGGCAACCTATTGGCGGTGTGTCATGACTGGTTAGCAAATGCGATTTATGTATTAGAGAATAAATTTAACCCACAAACGCCTGTGGCGTTGGTTGCTGCGCTGCAACAATTCTCGCGAAAACCTGATAGCTTAAAAGAAATCCCCAATGTTAACCTCACCAGCCAAATTGAGCAAATTGATATCTATCGCAGTAGTTTGGGACAAGATGCGTTAGAAGTCAAACAGCGCGACCTAAGCGTCATGCCGCTGATGACGGGTAACTTTGAATCTGAGCAAGATCAATCGAACCTTCATGCTGAGACACTTAGGATTTCTGCAAGTGCTATGGAGCGCATGATTAACCTATCAGGTGAGTCCGCGATTAACCGCTCGCGAATCGAGATGGGTATATCAAGTCTATCGAACAATATCGAAGAGATGGGCGCAACTGTACAGCGTCTAGCAGATCAGCTACGCCGTATGGAAACAGAGCTTGAGATTCAAATCTTGTCACAAATTGGTGATGAGCATGCGTTAGAAAGTGACTTTGACCCGTTAGAGATGGACCAATATTCATCGCTCAACCAATTGTCAAAATCGCTCTCGGAATCAGCATCGGACTTGTTAGACATCAAAACGACCATGCTCGATAAAACCCGTGAAACCGAAAACTTGCTACTGCAGTTATCACGCACCCAGTCCGATTTGCAAGAGGGGTTGATGGATTCACGTACTGTGCCATTCTCGCGTATCACGCCACGTCTGCAACGGGTCGTCCGTCAAATAGCAACCGAACTGGGTAAATCTGTTGAACTGCGAATCCTAAACGATGAAGGTGAAATTGACCGTAATATCCTTGAGCGTATTACCTCGCCGCTTGAGCATATGCTACGTAACGCCGTTGACCATGGTATTGAAAAATCGCAAGAACGTATTGAAAGTGGTAAATCAAGAACAGGCTTAATCACGCTTGAAGTGCTGCGTGAAGGCGGTGAAATCGTTATCAACTTAACCGATGATGGACGCGGTATTAATGTCAATGCCGTACGCGAAAAAGCGATTGAGCAAGGCTTGATTTCTGCCAAAGATACCAGTCTAAAGACACTGGATATCATGCAATATATCTTTAACGCGGGTCTATCCACCGCCAAATCCGTATCACAAATCTCGGGTCGTGGTGTCGGTATGGACGTGGTACAAAGCGAAGTCAAGCAGCTGGGTGGTGTAGTAACCGTCGACTCTGAGCCTGGCAGAGGCTCACGCTTTACCATGCGTCTACCATTGACAGTTGCGGTGTCTGATGCCTTGATGGTGAGGGCAGGGGATAAATACTTTGCTGTACCATTGGTGCAAATTGAACGTGTGATGCGGGTCAATATCGATGCGATTGCTAACTTTTATACCACGAATGCCGATACTATCAATATCGATGGACAAGCCTATCGTTTGCGCTATCTTAATCAGATTTTGTACGGCAGTGACCCGGTGGATGCACTAGCGCACCAGTCAAGCAGTGTGCCAGTGATTATTATTCGTACTGACTTAGGTCAGCGCATGGCGCTACAAGTGGATATGATTGCAGGCTCTCGTATTGAAGTGGTCGTCAAACCGCTCGGTCGTCAGCTCTCCCATATCGATGGAATTTCTTCTGCCACCATCATGGGTGATGGCTCGGTTATGCTCATTCTTGACTTGGTGGCATTGATGCGTAATGTCAGCAACATTACCAAAGTCGAGCTGCAAAAAGCCAATAAAGCGGCCAAACGAGCGCACAAACCGCTGGTATTGATTGTGGATGACTCAGTAACCGTGCGCAAAGTCACCTCGCGCTTACTAGAACGTCACGGCTATGAGGCCCAAGTGGCAACAGATGGTATTGATGCGCTAGAAAAACTGCAAGAAATGCTACCTGAAGTCATTGTATTGGATATTGAGATGCCACGTATGGACGGCTTTGAAGTGGCCAACCATATTCGCCATAATTCACGGCTCCAGCATATCCCTATTGTCATGATTACATCGCGTACCGGTGAAAAACACCGTGAACGCGCGTTTGATATCGGGGTGAATGAATACATGGGTAAACCATTCCAAGAACAAATGCTGTTAGACACGTTAGCGCGCTTTACCCAACAAGCAAAAACTGACTAAAACTGACTAAGCCGACTGGCCAGGTAAAGGATACAATCATTCATGCTGTCAAAGTACCCACCGCTGCGATTTTTTATCGTTGCTGAGGAAAATCAGCAACGGCTCGCCTTTAGCGATACCATTCGTTCTTGGGGATTTGAAATCGTGGCATGCTTGGCAGCGTCACAGTTGTTCGAAAAACATTTTCAGCAAAAAGTTGATGTGTGGCTAATCGATACCCCAGACGATTACGCCGTCATTCAAAATGTTGAAAAACAACAGAATGTCAATTTGACTAAGGTTGTGCTGCTGGGCTTTGTCACTGCGCCTTATATCAATGAAAGTCTGCTATATGCCAAATGGCAACGCCAACTCAAGCGAAAAATTGCCAACATGCTAGAACGTAGCGATTTGTTAGAGCCCTATGATGCTGCCAAGAGCGAAATCAAACCCTGGAAATATGTGGTGTTGCTCGCAGCCTCGATGGGCGGACCGCTGGCGATTAAGGAATTTTTAGATAATTTGCCCGAAGATTTACCAGTGGCGCTGTTACTAGCGCAGCACTTTAACCAAAATACGCTAAACACCTTGCCAAGAATTTTAAATCGTCACAATGAGTGGCGCTGTGACATAGTGACCAATACCCAGCAATTATTGACAGGACGTTGTTTGATTTTACCGATTGAACACAGCGTGGTGTGTGATTCCAATGGACGGGTGATTTTGCAGCGTAAACCTTGGCAAGGCAGTTACAAACCGCCAATCAGTGACGTCATGCGTAACTGCAGTGAAGCGTTTGGCAATAATTTAATCACTATTGTGTTCTCTGGTATGGGCAATGATGGCAGTGATGTGGCAGCGACGGTCAAAAAAAATGGCAGCATTATTTGGGCGCAATCCCCTGACAGTAGCACCTGCGCGAGCCAGCCACAAAGCATGATTGAAAGCAACCAAGTCACTTTTGTTGGCACCCCTAAGCAGTTAGCTCAGCAGCTAATCGCCTTGTGTGGCTAATACGGCAGGCTAGCAGCGACCCCTAAACTTCTTATTAATCAGTAAATGAGCAGGCTATGGCAAACGATTTAAACCGTTATTTTAAGCAAGATGAGGATGTAGGCGTCCTAAGTATCACCACAGGTCAATTAACCATTGCTCGAATTCCTTCTAGCAGTTCGCCTGACTGGATTGTGCCGCAAGCTTTGATTTTGAGCATTGATAACTATGATGAGCGCATCTGGAATTATATTTGGCGCGGTCAAGAAGTGCCGGTGTATCACTTGTTGCCAAAAGATGATAAGCCCACCCACTTAGTGGTGTTAGAAAGCGTCACCGATATCCATCGGATTGCCTTGCAGATTCATGGCGAAGTGACTTTTCATTCTGTGCGTATTGCTGATCTCAAAGACGCTGATGACGCGACTTACCAAGCTGAATTAGCGACTCACTACCCTGACTTATTAGCCGCCTTAAACGCGCCAGATGATGAGGTCGTCGAGCGCTCACGCGCACCGAATTTGGCAGACTATAGCTTACAGCAGGACTATATTTTTCAGCCAGTCATGTTGGCAGGTGAGCTATGTGTGGTGCCAGATTTGGACAAGCTCTCGCATTTCTTGGTGGATTTAGATAGTTAGACGCAGTCCGCCTTTGTGCTATTTTGCCAACAGTCTGTTACTTTTATTTTGCCCAAACATTGCTAGAATAACCCAAAACAAATCATGATAAGGTAAAATTCATTATGGCATTATTTCCTGCAAATGAAGCGCCACAGCCGATTGCCCCACACGGTATCAACAAATGGTCGCTATCGTCACGTATTTTCCATTGGATTAGTGTGGTATTGTTGATTGCGACTTGGGCAATGATTGAGCTGAATGAAGATGCAACTGACTTTACCTATTTTGATTTGCATAAAGCGTTTGGACTCAGTGTGTTATTTTGGACAGTAGGTCGTATTATCAATCGTTTTGTCACCAAAGCCCCCGCCGATGTACCGATGCCAAAATGGCAAAATAAACTATCGCATTTAACCCATTTGGCACTGTACTTGATTTTACTTGCCATGCCTTTGGCGGGCTGGTTTTCTGTTATGTTTGATGGGGAAGGGGTGAGTATGTTTGGGCTGTTTGATATCCCAGCCTTTGTCAGTGAAAACAGTGATTTGTCAGGCACGTTGGAAAAAATTCATAAAAATCTGTTGTGGACGTTGCTGCTGGTGTTCACGGCCTTGCATATCATCGGCGCGCTGTATCACCAATTTATCCAAAAAGACCATTTAATTCGCCGTATGCGCTAAGTCAGCCCATAGTATAAAAAAGCCCATGTCATCATGGGCTTTTTAGTCACAATTTTTTAAATGCAGCCTAGATTAGAACCAATCTAGATTAAGCGCAATATGAATTATTGGCGTGTACTATCAGGCAAGCTGATATTCATCTCCAGCACTTCCATGTTTGCTTCATTGTGATGTTGAATATTGACGTCATCAATGTTGACACCTGATACGTAGGTATTGACCACTGCCAAAATCTCACGTTTCATTTTTTCGATACGCTCTGGGGTTAACCGATTGTGCAAGCGGTTTTCGCTGGCAACGATGACCTTTAGGCGCTCTGCGGCAGTATTGGCACTGTTTGACTTTTGCTCACCGCCAAATAAATTACTCCAAAATCCCATAGCCTAACCTCCAAACCAGCGTTGTAGGAAGCTTTTCTTCTTCACCTCGATATGGCGATAGGGACGTTCTTCCCCCAAGAAACGAGCGACCATGTCATCATAAGTTTGACCGGCTTTTGAATTTTGATCTAGCACCACAGGCACACCTTGGTTTGATGCCTCAAGTACGCTATTGCTTTCAGGAATCACGCCAAGTAGCGGCACTTTTAGGATATCATTAGAGATGCTGTTGATATCCATCATCTCGCCGCGCTCAGCACGCTCAGCGTTGTAGCGGTTGATGACCAAGTGCTCACGTACCACGCCTGTACCTTCTTCAACTTTTTTAGTACGGCTTTGCAAAATACCGATGATACGGTCTGAGTCACGCACCGACGAGATTTCTGGGTTGGTCACGATGATGGCTTCATCGGCATGGTACATAGCTAGCTGGGCACCGCGCTCGATACCAGCGGGCGAGTCACACACGATGTAGTCAAATTGTTTGGCTAACTCATTAATGACTTCGGCGACTCCTTCATCTGTCAAGGCGTCTTTGTCGCGGGTTTGGCTGGCAGGTAAGATAAACAAATTATTGAGCTGTTTGTCTTTTACCAAAGCTTGTGACAGGCGCGCGTTCCCTGAGATAACATCAACAAAGTCATACACGATGCGGTTTTCGCAGCCCATAATGAGGTCAAGATTTCTAAGACCCACGTCAAAGTCAATCACTACAGTTTTAAAGCCGCGAAGGGCTAGACCTGTAGCGAAAGAGGCGCTAGTGGTGGTTTTGCCTACCCCGCCTTTTCCTGAAGTTACAACAACGATTTTTGCCACTTTGGCATACTCCTATTCATAGCACGGTGTCAGTGAGGCTGTATTGGTTAATCATCAAGCCATACACACATTCACGCTAAACTGGTTTGAAAAATATGGATATAAATTAACGTAAATCGTTAAAAGTTAAGGCTTAAATTTTAGTTAGCCCAAATTTGGTTAATTGGACTAGTTTAGCATAAAAAACTTTTCGAAGTTAATCGAGAGATTGGCGATTTTTGCATAGATTATGGTATAAGTGGTTGTTTAGGTGATTGTTATTCCATCAATTCAAAGACCAAGCCTTGACCATCAAGGTAGCTGACTTGTACCGCTTTATCCAAATACTCAATGGGAATATTTTCTTTTAGGCAATAAGTGCCCGCAACTGACACCAGTGACGGGTTAAAACGTAAACAGAATATTTTGGCATTGGTGTCGCCCGTCGCCCCTGCGACCAATCGCCCTTCGGCTTTGCCATACACGTGTAGGCTATAATCGGTAATCGCTTCCGCGCCGGCATTGATGCCTTTGGTCAAAATCACATCACCGCCAACATGGTTGATACTTTGACCGGAGCGCAGCATTTGAGTATGCACCAAATCGCCTTCAGGCTGCGATTGGTGATGCGGTGAGGCGACAAATTTTTCAGGTGCAGCTGCGGTCTCATTGATTGTGGTCTCATTGCTTGCGGTATTATTGGCTGCGATATCATTAGCGGTTTGATTTTGTCGCTCAGTCACTTGACTGTCGGATGCGGGTGATTGGGTAGGGGGCTGCGCCACGTGTTGAGAGGATGGGTTACTTTTTGTGCTGTCTGATTTTCGCTCTCTACCCGTCGCCACATTTTTTGGTGCTTTGCCATCAATGCGTTGCCCATCTGCTGGGAAAATGGCAATGCGAAGCTCATTGGCTTGGGCGTCATTGGCGCCTGTGACCAACCCAATCGGCTGTAACCCTAGTGCCCATAAGCCGCCCCAAAGCTGCGCTAAATTTAATGGCTGTTGACAACTGACAATCACCGGTAAGTTGGACTGGCGTTGACGACCTAGCTTTTGTGCAATCTTTGTCAAAATTACTTTGATATCATTGCCTTCAATATTTAGGCGGGTAAAGTTGAGGAGTCTGCCCGTAAGTTTCACGCTAGTGGCTACAGGGTCGGTGGGTAATGGGTTGGCTGGCTGCTGACTTTGCGGTGAACCCTGCTCGGATAGGTTAGGTAGACTTTGTAATTTTTGTGATGAACTATCTTGGGTCAAGTCAAGGGCAGCGGGCTGTGTCATGAAAAACCTTTTTATAATAACTTTTTATACATCAAAATCGATTCATACCGCATATTAGCAAGTATTATTTAAAACAACAACCATTCACCGCGCTATTTATTGTTTGGCAACCAAAGCCGTAATAGGGCGATAAAAAAAGCGTTGTACAGCCGATATCGGCCGGCCAAATTGGTGGATTCAATCAGCGTATTTGGTGCTTCCATTGTTGAATGCGAACTTGGTTGGCAAGTGACGTCAAACTATCATCAATAATATCGCTAACTAATTTTTCTAGCGCAGGGCTAGTGACGTCAATTTGCACCAAGCTTTTGGCGATTTCTTCATACATCAGCGTGAGCGTTTGCGGCTTGGTAAGGTTGGTAGTCAAGCTTAAGGTTAGATTTTCCCCAATGTGTTGCCCGATGCTGTGCATTTGGTTTTCTATCAGACTACCAGCAATCGGTATCAACCGTAATATGCGGTGCAGCTCGGGCGTATCGGTCAGCGCTTGCTGAATGGCGATGCCCACTTGTTCTGCCAATGGTTTGGCAAAGATGGCAGGATTGGCGGGCGTGGATTGTAATAACGGTGTGGCCTCTTGCTGCAGCACTTCGACAATGACCTTTTGTATGTCATCCCGATGCTTGTCGATGATGTTTTTGACCAAATGCCCATCGGTGTTGCTTATTTCGGTGCGGATATTGTCAATCGCGGTTAAAATCACCCGATCAGAAATCTCTTCCATAATCATTTGGTAATAAAATTTGATTGTCGCAAGCCAACTGGCGGGCAAAACTTTGTAGCCCAGTTCATGCAGACGATAACCAATCACGCCAACGCGCAGCAGTCGTAATGCGCGCAGCTGCGGTGCACAGCCCAACACCTCATACCAATGCACGAATGGAAAGAAAAACCAGCGGTAATAGCGTTTTTGGGCGATGGCAATCAACCAGCGAACCAAAAGCTCGGCTATCAAAAAGATGGTAAATAGACCCCCAGCTACTTTGATTGGCTCGTGCCATCCTTGCTGATAAGTGATGATACTGTCAAAAAACCCTAGCCAATTTGCTATTTTTGCCATAAAGCTACTTAGCATCAAAGCGTCAAACCCCATGAGCAGCAAGTCCAACACGATGGCAACCATCATGATGGTATCGTAGGCTAACTGCCAACGACTGGGTTTGGCAGGGTGGGCAGCGAGCGGTTGGCTAATATTCGAGCTTGGCATTGGGTTGGGCTTTGGGTCTAAATTAGCAGTTGGCATAAAAAAGTGCTCAAAATGGGGTCAATACCGCAAAAAATGTGAGTGAGAACAAGGCAGGTAAGTCATGCCTTGCATGACTCTCCTTAGATTTTAATTAGCAATATAACTGGTGAGATTGCTAGGGATGACGGGTAAAATCATCGAGCATGGCTTGGATACGTTGGTCCTTTTGCTGCCACAAGCCATCAAGCCAACGGTACATATCTATTTTGGTTTGCTCATCCTGTTGGTATTTGCCATCCATGAGGCGCTGTAGCAAATCATCTGGCAATGCAATTTTTTGAATATCCACCCCGATGCGTTTGATATTACCTTTCCATAAATCCTGATAGGTAGGAACACCGTCAGGATACACAATCGTCATGTCGAGCACCGCGTCTAGATCATCACCCAACGCACCCAATGCAAGTGCAATGCCGCCCGCTTTAGGTTTTAGCAAATGTTGATACGGCGATTGTTGCAAGTCATGTTTTTTTTGGGTAAACCGCGTGCCTTCGATAAAGTTAAGTAAGGTAAAAGGTTTGTCGAGTAAGTTTTGACAAGCGCGTTTGGCTTCGATGATATCGCGGTCTTCTAGCGCTGGATTTTTAGCAATCGCTGTTTTCGAGTAGCGTTTCATCATCGGAAAATCTAAAAAATAAAAGGCTTGCCCCACAATTGGGATATACAGTAGCTCGTATTTGGCAAAAAATCGCGTTAACGGCAGTCGGTTTTCACTGATGTATTGAATGACAGTGGTGTCGACCCACGATTGGTGATTGCTCAGCAAAATATATTTGCCATTAACCGATAAGTCATCAGGCAGATTGACGCGAAAATCAATATCGGGCAGGATATTTTCAATTAAGCGATTGTTGGTGTTGATCCAGTGATTGGCTATTTTTAACACGCATTTATCTGCCAATGGATGACCCGTCAATGTTTTTACTGCGCCCATCACCCAAAGTGGTAGACTAAACAGCACTGAATTGCCGGTAATGGTGCCTGCCGCCACCGCTAAGCTGGCGTTTTGCGCCAAAGGTAATGATGTTTTACGCAGTTTATTTAACGTGTTTTTAAGCAATGATGGTTTATCGTTATTTGTCATATCTGGCTCTGACTCCCACAAAGCTTCCTTGAAAAAGCTTATTTGAATGAGACATAAGAAAAAATACTTGGCTTCATTAATTTGGCTTCGTTAATTGTAAAAATAAGTGTTAGTTTAGCAAACGTCAAAAATGTTCACTAATAAATTTTTATACACTGGCAAGCACAAATCTTGCAGGTTTATTGGTGCTGTGCTATACACCCCAGTAAAGTTAATTGTCAAAAAATTTTTTTAAAAATTAACAAGTTATTGAATAAGCTATGGATAATAGATTGACTATCCAGCACAGTTTTCATCAAAATCACGAAGCATTTAATATATAAAAATAAATAATATAGATAATGAATATTTGAAAATATTTTGTAACAAATTATGCCATCCTACAACATCCTTAAGACAAATCATTACATATAACGAAAAAGTTTATTGCATAATGAGCTCAATCACAAAGCAACTGAGTGTTGTCAGGTTTATCTGGCAAATGAGATAAAAACAACAAGTTGGTGCGTGACAATTATAACTAAGTAATTATAACTAAGTAATTATAACTAGAGGAATTCAAAGGAGATTACTCATGCGTACTAAATTATTAGCAGCTACTTTAGCATCAGGTGTTATCTTAACAGGTTGTGCAACAACGCCAACTGGTACGACAACAACAGGCATTACCGACAATAAAGCGCTTATGGGGGGTCTATTAGGGGCAGCCGCAGGCGCGGGTATTTCAAAAGCAACGGGCGGTGAAAAAACCGGTCGTGATGCGGCAATCGGTGGTGTACTAGGTGCGGGCGTGGGTTACTACATGCAGCAACAAGAAGCAAAACTTCGTGCAGAAACCGCAGGTTCTGGCGTGACGGTAACGCGTGACCCAGTGACTAATAACATTAACTTGTCTATCCCAGAAGCGATAACTTTCCGCGTTGGTGATTCTACTATTCTACCTAACTTCTATAATACGTTAGACAAAGTAGCTACCACACTACGTGACTATAACCAAACTAACATTCAAGTAAATGGTTACGCCTCAGTGGAAGGTGATGCAAATAGAAACCAAGAGTTATCACAACGCCGTGCATCAGCAGTCGCTAATTACTTAGTCAATCGTGGCATCTCTGGTAACCGTATCAGCGCTATTGGTCGCGGTGCGACAACACAATTTGGCTCAAGCTATGAACCAAACCGCCGTGTAGAGATGACTATTCTTGCACCCCAGTCAGTTAACTAATCAGTCGGTTAACTAATTAAGTCAAGCTAGATGATATGTTCATCAGTGAATTGATAAAAAAAGCACCTTTTATAAGGTGCTTTTTTGGTTCAAAAAATGAAAAAAGGACTATATCGACGTTATAAAATACTCACCACAATATTATTGCCATGGTCTAAGGCGTCATTATAAAACGCCAATAACTCATTATATGAAGCCAGCAATTCTTTATCCAAGTGTTCCTTTTTGTCTTGCCAAATATTGGGTGGAAAAATAGCTTGCTCACGTAGTGACTTCATCGAGACTTTTTCTAAGCGTTTTTTAAAGTTAATTTGTTCTAGTGCATCGACGATTTCGACAATATGTGCCCACGGGGTAAAAGCAATGAAATCGGCGTCTTCACTGTCACTAAAGGTTTCCACACCCACCACAAACTCACTAACAGGCTCATCAGGTACAGGTTGGGTGGCGCTGTGTTTAGTTAACACAAAATGGATAATGTCCCACAGTTTGCCCAAATCTACCAATTGCGCTTGAGGCTGCTCACTCATACTTTCAAGTAACGCCGTTCGCGCTGTATCAGTGGCATTTTGCAGTTGCTCGAGCAGGGCGTTATCGACCATCAAATATTGTGCGATCATACAATTTCCTAGTTATAAAGTAGCGAGATATTAGCGTAGTGGGATATGACAGTCCTATCACTTTATGTTAAAACGAGGATAGTATACCTCATACAGCAAGCGATTTTGACGATGTATTCACTTGAATTGACCGACTCATTTAGCTGACTTATTGGACTGATTTATTTAGCAGACTTATTTAACCGATTAGACCCGCTGACATATTGATTAATGAGGCTAAAATTGCGGTATTAAAGAAAAATGATAACACACAATGGATGGTACCGATGATCCGACTTTGCTGGGTGTTGAAGGCGACATCCGCTGTTTGACCAGATGTACCAATGATGTAGGAAAAATATAAAAAATCCCAGTAGGCAGGGTCATCATCGTTAGGAAAATCTAGCATTTCTGCGTTTTTTTCTTCTTTAAGCAAGAAATACTCGTGGGTGTAATGAATAGCAAACATGGTATGAATAAACAGCCAGGCCGTCAAAATCGTCATGGCGGTGAGCGCGATATGAAACAGCATCAAAGCGCCTTTGGCGTCCTTGCTCGCGCCCAACTCTACGACAATCGCGAGCATACTGACAATGGCTGTGACAAAAACCAAAATCAGCATTAACACCGTGCCTTCGTCTTCAGCATGGGCTTTATCCAAAATTGCATTTTGATCGGCTTTATACATCATCCGAAAAATAGCCAGTAAATACACCCAAAGCCCGATATTCCAAGCCAGCAAAAATTGCGTCACAAACTTTAATTTATCGTAGGCTACCGCCAACGTCCAATCTTTGGGTAATAGACCAACTAGCGCTGATAGTCCAAAATACACCACCAACATCGTGGCAAATCCTAACAGTAGACGAGGGCGGCTTTGAAAAAAACGATAGATGTAACCAATCATGGCTGTTTCCTTATGGCTGCCTACGTCGTCGGCTTGTGGGGTGCTTTGATTGTGGCGATTTAGGCGTTAACAGGCGAGGTTTTTTGCGCGATTGTGGCGTTGTCGTTGCCGCGGATAAAGGTTGGACACCCAGTCGCTTTAAATCGGCAGGTGATAAATGTATTTGTGTGGATGCGCCAACCTCTAAATTTCCCAAGCTAAAGCCACTTGATGCCATGCGAATCAGCCGCAAACAGGGTAGTCCCACATGGGCCGCCATGCGACGTACTTGACGATTTTTACCTTCAAAAATAGTAATGGCGAGCCACGTGGTGACTTTGCGTTTGGCAATCTTGTCAGGCGCTTGCCAAATATGCTCGGCAATTTGTGCTTCGCTTAGTCTTACAACTTCGGCAGGTAAGGTGATACCGTCTTTGAGTGGCACCCCTGTTTGTAGTTGTTGTAACTGGGCATCGCTTGCATCGCCTTCCACCTGTATCCAGTAGGTTTTGCCTTGTTGTTTGCCTGCATTGGCTTTGGGTGGATGGGTCAAGGCTTTATTGACTTGCCCATCAGCGGTTAGCAGTAGCAATCCTTCGGAAGTGGCATCTAATCGCCCCGCCACGCGTAGGCTTTTATCGCTAAAATAATCGCTGAGCGTCGCAAAGTTGTTATTGTCATCGCTGCGAAATTGGCTGAGTACGCCATAAGGTTTGTTAAATAAAATCAGTGTCGGCATGGTAGAGGATGACAAGTGAGTGAAAAAGCTTAAAACACATCGAGCAGTTGGCTGCTAAGTTGTTCAGTGTAAACGCTAATCTTGGCTATTGCAATTTGGTTATTGCAACAAAGTCACCGTTATAAACCACACCGCCCAACGCCATACATATTTTGCAAAATTGTGCCAAATTGTGCAAAAGGATAAGCCCGTATTTTTGGCTAAAAACAAGGTATAATAATCCCTTCATACAACTACAATAATACTAACATATGTCCTATCACTATCAATTTACCACTAAGTTTGACTGGCACTTACAGACACAGTGGCAGACGCCTGATACGCCCTTTATGCACTTTGATTTTTGGCAAGCGCTCATAGATGCAAAGCTGATTGGTGGGCGCAGCGATTGGTGGGTGCAGTATGCGCAGATTGTCGATGACAGTGCTCAACTGATTGCCGTGATGCCTGTGTTTATCAAAAAGCATCACCAAGGCGAATATGTGTTTGATTTTAGCTGGGCAGAAGCCTTTGAGCGCTATGGTAGAAATTATTATCCAAGATTGGTGACAAGCGTGCCCTTTACCCCCGTCACCGGCGAGCGGATTTGGGTGGCACAAGGCAAGTCATTAACCGCGCCACTGTATCAGACCTTACTACAAGCGATTGATGAATTGGCAAGTCGCTATCAAGCATCCACTTGGCACGGACTGTTTTTCTCCCCAAAAGATGTCCAAGCCTTGCACAATATGCCCAATCTTTGCGAGCGGCTAAGCTGTCAGTTTTTATGGCAAAATCGCAATCTACAGGATAAAAAATGCGCCAATTTTGATGAGTTTTTGGCAACATTAACTGCCAAAAAACGCAAGTCAATTAAGGTGGAACGCCAAAAGGTACTCAAACAAAATCTAAGTTGTCAGGTCAAACTTGGTGACGATATCACCGAGGCGGATTGGGCAGTTTTTTATCAATGCTATGCCATGACCTATCTGGTCAGAGGGCGGCAGCCGTATTTGAATTTAGCATTTTTTAAGCAGCTTGGGCAGACTATGGCAGACAAGCTGATGCTCGCTCAAGCGCATAACGCGCACGGTGATATCGTGGCTTGTAGTTTGTTTTTTTTCGATGACGATGCCGCTATCAGTACGTTATATGGTCGCTATTGGGGCTGCCTAGAAGAATATGATTGTTTACATTTTGAGCTGTGTTATTACCAAGGCATTGAATTTGCTATCAAGCAAGGCCTTCGCTACTTTGACCCTGGTACCCAAGGGGAGCACAAGTTGATTCGCGGCTTTTATCCGGTGTTGACTCATTCGCTACACCGTGTCTACGACAAGGTGTTTGCCCCTGCCATTGCCCAGTTTTGCCAAGACGAACAGCACGCTATATTGGCGTACCAAGCCGATGCGATGACCGCGTTACCTTTTAATGACACCTATAAAAGCCAATTTTTTGGCGACGTTGCCGCGCAAGGCACAATACCCGATAATGAGTTTTTGAAAAAATAATGATAAATGTTGGTCTAAACCTAAACCTGGCTGGCGCGCATTTGAGTGCAGCACACAAACAGCAGATACCGCCGAAACTTATCCCTTGGCTGACGTCAACAGGGTCGCTCACCGCCAAATTTGAAGCCTTATCTCAGCATAAACTCATCGTACAGCCGACGTTTGAAGGGCGGCAAACCTTGTCCCTGAGCGAAAAGCGCCAACTGCAGTTACCGCTTGGGGTGAGCCAATCGGCGTGGGTGCGCGAAGCCTTATTATTTGGCAAGCCTAATCAAGATGCGTGGGTGGTGGCGCGGTCAGTATTTCCGTTTGCCAGCCTTATTGGTAATGCGCGAAAACTGGCAAATCTGGGCACAACACCGATTGGCTATATACTGTTTCGTCGGCATGGCGCCACGATGACCAATCGCTGGATTGATGTAACAGCGCAAGGCTGGCGGCGCACCACCCTTTACCAGTGGCAAGGCAGGCATTTTTTGATTAGTGAGACTTTTTTACCGGCATTTGAAAATAGCCTTATGGGTGAAGAAGAAAACGGCATGATTCATGTCAGCACTGACAAACGAGAAGGATAAGTACAAAAACCACTGTGCCTTGCACTAATTTTACCCGGCCAAAAAACATAACCAAATAAACATCGCTAAAAAACATCGCTAAAAAATATAGCAAAATAAACACAGCCAACCAAAAATCGACAGTCGCAGCGGCTGTCTTTTTTACGGTGACTTTTTAATATCGTGTTAATCGCAGTATCGAGTGATTTTTTGAGCCGCTTTGGTTAGCCCAATGCTTGATAAATAACCTCAAAAATCGCAGGCGAATGATGAGACAAATTCAGCCAAACCTGTGGATTATGCTAACCCAAACAATCAAACCATGCTAAACTAAGCCATATTTTCGGTTTTATCCGCCCATTTTTTGACTCACTTAAAAGGAAATTGCCATGTTTAAAAATGTCACTATTCACCAGTTTGACGCTGAACTTGCCCAAGCGATGGACAATGAAGCCAAACGTCAAGAAGACCATATTGAACTGATTGCTTCAGAAAACTACTGTTCACCAGCGGTGATGGAAGCGCAAGGTAGCCAATTGACCAATAAATACGCGGAAGGTTATCCAGGCAAACGTTATTACGGTGGCTGTGAATATGTTGACGTGGTTGAGCAATTGGCGATTGACCGTGCCAAAGAATTGTTTGGCGCAGACTATGCCAACGTGCAGCCACATGCCGGTAGCCAAGCCAACAGCGCGGTATTTTTAGCCTTATTAAAAGCAGGTGACACGGTACTTGGCATGAGCCTTGCTGATGGCGGTCACTTGACGCATGGTGCGCATGTGAACTTTTCTGGTATCAACTATAAAGCCGTACAATATGGCTTAAACAAAGAAACGGGCATCATCGACTATGATGAAGTCGAACGCCTAGCCAAAGAGCACCAACCCAAAATGATTATCGCGGGTTTTTCTGCTTATAGCCAAGTGGTTGATTGGCAAAAATTCCGTGACATCGCAGACAGCGTTGGCGCATACTTGATGGTCGATATGGCACACGTGGCAGGACTGGTTGCTGCAGGTGTTTATCCAAGCCCTGTGCAAATCGCTGACGTTACTACCACCACTACCCACAAAACCCTACGCGGTCCACGTTCAGGCTTAATCTTGGCAAAAGCCAACCCAGAGATTGAGAAAAAACTCAACTCTGCCGTGTTCCCTGGCAACCAAGGTGGTCCATTGATGCACGCGATTGCAGGTAAAGCGGTGTGTTTTAAAGAAGCGTTAGGCGAAGATTTCAAAGCCTACCAACAACAAGTGGTTAAAAACGCCAAAGCCATGGCAGACGTCATCATGTCACGTGGTTATGACATTGTCTCAGGCGGCACAGAAAACCACTTAATGCTGATTAGCTTAATCAAACAAGAAATCACCGGTAAAGAAGCGGATAAATGGTTGGGCGATGCCCACATCACCGTCAACAAAAACGCGGTACCAAATGACCCTAAATCACCGTTTGTAACGTCTGGGGTGCGTATTGGTACGCCCGCAGTCACTACCCGTGGGTTTGGTGAAGCGGAAGTAAGAGAATTGGCTGGCTGGATTTGTGATGTGCTCGATAGCCGCGGTGATGAAAAAGTTATCGGCGAAGTGCGTGAAAAAGTCCAAGCAATTTGCGCCAAACACCCAGTGTACGAGCAAACAGCTTAATCATCGGCTATTAAAAACCGCTCAAAAACCGCCTAAGTCGTGACTCTAGGCGGTTTTTTTATGGCTAACATTCATTGATTGAGACGGCTCAAACGCGACGCTTTGAACCTGTTATCTTACCCACTAGATTTTAAGCTAGGCAAAGCGCGATTTACCAATACCAAAGCGTGATAAGAATTTTTTGACTTTATTACCAAAACTACGCGTTTCAACTTCGGTTACGGCATCAACGACATGTCGCGCTTGTAATTTTGGTTGATTGACTAACGTTTGGTGATAATCATAAGCGCGCTGAATACTAATTTCGAGTAACAACAAATTACTGGGACGCGGTAGGTAGCGATACACTTGCCCTTTATTGATCAAGTCGATTAAGGTGTGGCTGTCGTTGAGTGAGGTGAGTACCAATACCGCTAAATCTGGAAAGCTTTGTTTTAATGCATAGATTACGGGTGAAATGTTCTCGCCACCCAATGACACATCGGTGATGGCCACGCCAAAACGGTCATTTTCAAGTAACTCAATCGCTTTTTCTAATGAATTTGCCCAGTGCGTTTCAAACTGGGTGAATTTTTGCTGCATCTGTAAATATACCATCTCGCTGTCATCGATCACCAACACTTTGCGTTTGGCGATGGTTGGCTGAGCGACCTGCAGATTTTCTTTGAATACATCTTTGGTTTGCAGCGCGATTTGGGTGGCTTGATTGACGATATTTTTAAGCTCATCCGTCTGCCAAGGTTTGGTGATATAGCGAAAAATCTCCCCTTCGTTGATGGAATCAATTACCGCAGTTAAGTCTGCATAGCCGGTCAATAAGATGCGGATAGTATGGGGTGATACGTCTTTGATATCTTTTAGTACTTCGACACCCAGTTTTTTTGGCATGCGTTGGTCGCTAATCACCACTTGGACCTCGTTATTTTGCACATAGCTTAGTAGCTCATCGGGCTCGGTAGTGGTAAACACATCATGGGTGGCGCGAAAATGCATTTTTAGGCTGCGTAGAATGCGGTCTTCATCATCGATAAAGGCGATTTTGGGTTTGGTTACAGTCGTTATCATGGTCATGTCACTTAGGTATGTTGACTAAAATCAAGGTTGACTACAATTAAGGTTGACCACAATCAAGTGTGGCTCGTGTATGGCTGAGCAGATTGCCTGTCAGCCATCGGTTATTGGTTATCTAACATTAGCATTAGTATTAGCTTTCTTCTGCGATTAAAAGCTTGGGTGATTGCTCGCTGCTAATCGCTGTTTTGGGCAATCTGATGGTAAATGTCGTGCCTTCGCCAAGTTGTGATTGCACATGAATATCGCCGTTATGCTGCTGCATGATTTGGGTCGAAATGGCAAGACCCAGTCCCGTACCTTCGCCTGCCGCTTTGGTGGTAAAGAACGGTTCAAAAATCTTGGCTTGGGTCTCAGCGCTCATCCCAGTACCGTTGTCCGCCACGCTGATATACACATTGGCTGCATCTTCTGTGCTAGTAATGTGTAATGTAGGGTGCTGAGTTTGCCCCATCGCTTGTGCTGCGTTATTAAATAGGTTTAGCAGCACTTGGTTAATCTGGGATGGGTTACAACTAACCGGTTCGATAGCATTTAACTCAGTTATCACCTCTAAATGCTTGATATTGTTACGGGCAATGACTAGGGAGTTTTTGATACAGTCGTTGATATCGACGGCTTTGATTTTGGCTTGGTCGATGCGAGAAAAATCACGTAAATTGACGACCAATTCTGAGATTTGGCTTACCCCAAATTTGGCATCATCCACCAATCCATGCAAATCATCACTCACCGCATCGGCGACCAATTCATCACTGCAAGCAATGGTTTGTTCAATCGTTTGGTTGATGGTTGCTGTATCAGTCGGCGACGCTTGCATCAGCTGTTTGAGCTGCTGGGTATGGTCAATCAATTCGTCATAACGTACGATATTTTCATCAATCAACTCTAAGTTACTACCCACATAGCCCAATGGCGTGTTCACTTCATGGGCAACACCTGCGACCATTTGACCGATGGTTGCCATTTTCTCTGATTGTACCAACTGCACTTGAGAGGCTTTTAAATCTTTTAACGCTTGGTGTAAGTTTTCGGTACGCTCCACCACTTGCTGCTCTAAGCGTTCATTGACTTTTGCTAATGCGCCTTCGTTCTCGACCACCCGATCAACCAGCTGGTTCATCGAGTCAGTAATCACGCCAATTTCTTGAATGTTTGCCGGTGGCAATTTGTGCTCACGCAGTGACAGATATTTTTTTTGTGCAATCAACTGACCGATTTCACGGACGTTACGAGCGACTTGGTGCAGCGGTACCGCCAAAATACGGTGGAAAATATAACCACTTAATAGCAGTACCGGTAAGAAACCCAATAGCATATACCATTGCAGCTGTTTACCTAGCTGATTGGCAAATAACATCAGTTCTTGATTGGGTTTGACGATGACCATTTTCCAATTGGTCATCGGCATGGCAAAAATAAACGCTGTGGAAGGGGTTTTGAGCAATAAATCGTTGTCTAAGCTGACTTGTTCGACAAAATGGGTGGCGTTGAGATTTTCATTTTGCCCGCTTTGGGTCATTAGCATGGCTGAAATGATGCGTGCCTCTGAGGGAGAAATTTTTTGTAGGTTGGTACTACTCACTAGCGTATTGGTCGTAAAATCAAATTTACCACCATCTAGTTTTTGCGCTTGTTTGATGATGTTGTCATTGATGTTGTCTAAGCTTTTGGCAATGGGGGCAAAATCAGGGTTTTTCTTGGCAAAACTATTGACATCAATCATCTCGCCTTGCGGGTTAGTAGCGGTCACTTGTTTGACTTGGGCTTCATTGGGGAAGGTCAAAAAGTTGTTGTTCATATCGACCAAAAACACATAACCGCCTGTTTTGCGCTGCCATTCTTTGACCATCGACTGCATACGGCCGAGCAGCACATCAAAACTCACCACCCCTTCAAAGCCATTGTTTTGCGCATTAAAAATCGCCTTGGCACAGGTCATGACGGGCTGTTTGGTTGCCGGGTGAATATAAGCACGGCTCCACACACAGTGGTCATGATTGGCATACACGGCGGGCACATACCACCAATCACGGTAATAGGGCATGGCAAGCTGTGGTTGGGTTTTTTGGTCGGCTACCCGATTTGCGGTAAGTTTGGCTGGTGCTTGATAGCCAGGATTGATGGCTTGATATTGACTGGCAGATTGCATGACACCCTGCATATCGCGTTGCCAAACAAACGCGGCTTCATCGACGTTAGGTTTGTACATTAAAGGGTCGTACCACACACCGCCACCGACAATGCCTTTATCCATATTTGCCATTAAATTGCCAACACTGGTGTTGATGATATCGGCATTCTTGGGCAAACTGCCGGTCATACGGCTCGCTGTCACTGCCATGCCATCAATTTGACTCACACGCGACAAAATACCATTCACCGCCTCATTGCCAGTTTCAATGATAGTCTGAGAGGTCAGTTTGGCGACGTTAGGCTTGGCTTGCTGGTCAATAATCCAATACACCATCGCCAAAAACACCAAAAAAACCAGCAATAATACGCATAGCAAACGTGTGGTAAGGTTGGAAAAATTCATCATTGTCACTTATCTGTTGGCAAATTGATTGGCTAATTAAATGACCTATTGCATCGCTTAGCCCCAAGTAAAAAAGCTTACAAACTCTAACAGCAGCCGTTAACGCAAAATAAAAACGATGGTTTATCTCAATTTCCCAAATTGCGTCATCCTATTGAGAAAATCGATAAACCATCGTCCGTCGGTGACGGTAGTGTAGTCAGGTTATATGACAAAATGATGAATTATACCGATGAAAGGTAATGGGGCAATCCATAGCAATTTTTAAATCACATTTGGCTAAATTATTAAACTTAAGTTGTATAAAAAGTCGGATGAAATGCAGAAAATGTTACGAATTCATTGTGTGATAGGATGGTGTGATAGGATGGACATGAAAAAAGCCCTGAATGCTGTTGAGCGCTTTTCCATGGCTAATAGTTAATGGTGAATGGTTACCGTGTAAACTAACGCTACATTAATGAGATGCTTTATCGTGCTCTGTCAAACGATTAGCTGCTTTATTCATAGCCACTTATGGTATGGATTAATTCGTGCAATCCTTTATTAGATAGCACAATAAATGGCTCACTGGGCTTAATACGGCTGTCCATTTGAAACAACTAATCATTCATATTTGTATCCAAATATTTACTAGCGTAACGGTTTTAAAAATGCCCATCGCTTTGCGATAACATCGGCCAAATAAAGCTAAAGCGTTCCTGCCCAGGTGTGCCATATAGCCAATATTAATGCCGCCCTCTAGCGCCAATTCACCGACTGACTAGATTTGGCAAGTGGGTTAGGGGCATTGGGGTATCACTGATGGTAACAGCTAAAAATTGCGTAGACTGGGCAACAGCGGATGATGGATTGCCAATTTGAGCAGGCGCATTAAAGACTAAGCGCTAGTGTTAATGTATTGTCTGTCGCTGATTGATAAGCGTCAACGGCATCAGCGGTGATTTTAGCGGCAGCGGATGGCATATTGTCAACAGGTATACCAGACAAGAACGGCAATTGTGAAAACAACCACTCGCTCAATGGCGCTAAATCTTTGATGGGTAACACCAATAAATCTTGCGATAAATAGCCGTTTTCCGTCTCACTACGAGCAGTATAAATAGTGGCGGTATTGGGTTTGTTACTAATTAAGTTTTGAACACTTTCAGCATGACGCAAATCATGATTGACCATGAATAAATCAATTTGCTGATTGTTCGCTGATACCCATTCAAGGTCTGCTTCGAGTCTAAGCAAGAGGCGTAGATAGCCTTTTAGCATCACTTGGTCGCCAGGCTTGATGCCAACCAAAGCAATCCGCATCACTTTTTTTAGACGATCTGAGGCAGATGTGACATTCATTGAGTAAACTCTCCAACAGCTAGCGAATTAATCTTTTACACGACTAAAACGCCATCAAGCATCCCTGCAATAAATTATCGTAAACCTGGGTTAGGGATACGTTAACTGGCTATGATGATTACAATTTTTGATGATGTAGCAAATACATGTCGTCTAAAACTAGCGGACTATCTAGCGGGCTATAAAGTTGAGATTTTAGCAACATTCCTATGATTAAGGTAGGTTACATATCTATTATTTATGCCTTTCATACCAATTCTGACAGGGCAAAAAAACAATACAAAACTAAAAATCGCTTTTATCCTTAAATTAATCTTATTTAGGCGCAAAAAATTGGTTTAACGGCAACTGTTAGTGGGCGCGGTGACTTTCACAGTGACTTGTACATTTGCCAGTGCAAATAGCGATTGCACTTGCTTTTGGGCATTATCGTTGGCAGTTTGTAGAATGCCAGAGCGGCAAGCGGAAGTCAGCACTTGGTCTTTGCCAGCTACTTGGGCTTGGTTAAATATTTGTGGGTCGGCTTGCACCATGCCAAATACCCCTGTTTGAATATCATACACTTCAATGTTATCTAAATAACTATCCAAAATCTGCGCAGCGGGCAAGGTGATACTGACATGGCTACCATCTGGGGTCACTTGTACATCAGTGGGTTTTAATTGATTTAAGTCAATGCCCGCGGTCACCCGTCCATGAGCGACAAACAGCCCCTTTTGTTGATCTTGCCACAGGGCGTACCAATTGCCTTCTTTTTGGCTGGTGATAACGGTATCGACATTATAGGCCACGGTTTGTAGTCGATTGAGACTTTGAATCTTAGTGACCACGCCTTCGCGGGTTAATACCTCAACTTTTTTAGGCGTATTTGCTTGTTGCCATTGCAAAAATAGCCAACCTGCCACCGCAATCACAGCCAGTAAAAATAAACTCACCCAAAAAGAAACCGGCTTTTTGTTGCCCGATGCGGGCGGTTCTGGCAAGTTCGTAGTCGGTTTTGCCTCAGGTGATGGCGTGGAAGACGAAGTGGGGAGTTGGGTCATGTATCCATTCCTAATCGTTTATTTAATAGTGGATGCTATTTTGTATGGTTATGACTCGCCATAATTTCAATGTAGCTAGTTTAAATAGCCAATGGCTATGACCAAATTGTCATAATTATTGTCCTAATTTATAAAAATGCTAAAACCAAAAATGCTAAAATTAAAAAAGCTAAGACCAAAAATACTGCATCGATTTGGCAAAAATTAAAAAAACTATTGCACCACCCAGTGGCATAAAATAAGATAATCGGTTTACCAAATAGTCTATCCATTCTCGTTTTTTTCTTATTTCAAGCCGTACAAACAAGGTGTGCCATGCGAGCCAGTCAATTTACTTTTGCAACGTTAAAAGAAACCCCAAGTGATGCCGATATCATCTCCAGCCAATTAATGCTCCGTGCAGGGATGATTCGTAAATCTGCGTCGGGTCTCTACACGTGGCTACCGATGGGTCTAAAAACCTTACAAAAAGTTAAAAAAATCATCCGTGAAGAGATGGATGCTATCAACTGCCAAGAGCTGCTAATGCCTGTGGTGCAATCGGCCGAGCTTTGGCAAGAATCAGGTCGTTGGGAAGCTTATGGCCCTGAACTGCTGCGGTTTAAAGACCGTCACCAACGCGACTTTGTGTTAGGCCCAACGCATGAAGAAGTGATAACCGATATCGCGCGTAACTTGCTAAAAAGCTATAAACAGCTCCCTGTGAGCTACTACCAAGTACAAACCAAATTTCGTGATGAAATTCGCCCACGCTTTGGGGTCATGCGTTCGCGTGAATTTATCATGAAAGATGCCTATTCATTTCATATCGACCAGCCCTCACTACAGCGCACCTATGATGATATGTACCGCGCTTATCATAATATCTTTACCCGTCTTGGGTTAGATTTTCGTGCGGTGCAAGCCGATACTGGCTCGATTGGTGGATTTGCCTCGCATGAGTTTCAAGTCCTAGCTGGCAGTGGTGAAGACGATATTGTATTTTCAGATAGCTCAGCTTATGCGGCCAATATCGAGCTGGCTGAGGCAGTCACTGTGGGCGAACGTGCTGCCCCAACGCAGGACAAAGCCGATGTCAGTACGCCCAATATGCCAACTTGTGAGCAAGTGGCTGAGCATTTAGGTTTGCCATTGTCACAGACGGTCAAAACTTTAATCGTCGAAGGTGAAGCTACCGCAGAAGGTAAAGCCACCTTAGTCGCGTTAGTGTTACGGGGCGATCATACCCTAAATGAAATCAAAGCCGAAAAATTGGCGCAAGTCAAAGCCCCACTCACCATGGCGAGCGAAGAGGCGATGCAAGCAGCGGGGCTGCACAAAGGGTATATCGGGGTGTTTGATTTGAACATGCCAGTGATTGTAGATCGTGCTGCTGCGGTGTTATCAGATTTTGTTAGCGGTGCCAACAAGCCAGATTTTCATACCACGGGCGTCAACTGGGAGCGTGATGCGTCCATCACCGAAATTGCCGATATTCGCAACGTGGTAGAAGGCGACCCAAGCCCAGATGGACAAGGTACTTTACAAATCCGCCGCGGTATCGAAGTCGGTCATATTTTCCAATTGGGTGACAAGTACGCCAAAGCATTAAACTGTGCGGTGATGGGCGAGCAGGGCAAACCTGTCATTACTATGATGGGCTGTTATGGTATCGGCGTGACCCGTATCGTCGCCGCCGCAATTGAACAAAACCACGATGACAATGGTATCATTTGGAAAACCAGTAGCACAGGTGAGAGCCTTGCGCCATTCACTGTGGCGATTGTGCCGATGATTAAAGGCAAAATGAAAGATGCCGCGACAGACAAAGCAATGCAGCTTGCCGAAGCGCTTTACACAGAGCTAAAAGCCCAAGGTGTTGATGTGCTGCTTGATGACCGAGACGAGCGTGCGGGGGTAAAATTCGCCGATTTAGAGCTCATCGGCATTCCTCATCGTATTGTTATCTCAGAGAAAAATATCAGTGAAACAGGCGAGGTGAAATACGAATATGTCAATCGCCAAGATGGTGAAAAACAATTGCTCACTGCTGCGCAATTAAACCAACTGTTTAAAGACAATCAATTGATTGGCTAACAGAGCAACTTACCGCTACAAACGATTAGGTTTGATAGATGATTTGAGTCGAACATTTACACGTTTTGTATGGTGTGGAAAAACTGACAGTGCTAAGATGGGCTGTCAGTTTTTTCTGTTTATCGCTTCATTAAATAGAGTAAGGAAAGTCATGCAATACAAACAACTTACCGCCAGTGTATTTGCCCTGTTGATGGGTGGGGCGATACTGGGACAAAGTTACCAAACCGCCATTGCAGCATCGACGAGCGTCGGACAGATCAATAACGAGCAGCGGCAGGTGACTCGGCAAGTCGCAGCGTTGTTGGATCGTAGCCATTATCTAGATAAAAAAATGGACGCTGCAACGGGCAAGCAAATTTTAGGCGACTATTTTGATGCGCTTGACCCCAATCATAGCGTGTTTTTGCAGTCCGATATCGATGAATTTACCCAAAAATATGGCAATAGTTTTGCCGATTATCTCAAACGCGGTGATTTAAAAGCGGGTTTTGACATCTATCAGCGTTTTATTGAGCGCTCAAAAGCGTATTACAGCTTTGCCGATAGCTTGTTAAAATCGCCTGTGAACTTACAGAGCAATGAAACGGTCATTATGAACCGTGAAAAATTGCCACGTTTTAAAACCGTTGCCGAGCAACGCGATTTTTGGCGCAAACAGCTGACCTACCAGCTGATTGGCATGACCATCAATCAAGATGAAGACAAAAACAAAGACAAGTTTTTGCAAGAAAATGCCGATAAATACAACGCCAGTGATTTAGTCAAAAACGAAACGCGCTCACCAAGCCAAGTGCTAGACCAGCGTTTAAAGCGCCAATATGCGCAGCTACAGCGTATCGATAGCGACCAAATCGTTGAAACCCTGTTAAATGCAGCGATGGCAGCCTATGACCCGCACAGTAATTATTTTGCCCCCGTGCAAGCCAATGAGATGCAAATCCAATCAACACTTGAATTGGTCGGTATTGGTGTCTCGATTCAGCCCGATCGCAAAAATCCTGACTACACCCGTATTATCAGCTTAGTTGATGGCGGGCCTGCCGCTCGTTCGGGTCAAATCAAACCCAATGACTTAATCATCGGCGTATCCACTGAAGATAAAGGCATGGTCGATACCGTCGGTTATTCGACACGGGAAGTAGTGAACCTCATTCGCGGTAAAAAAGGTTCATCCGTCACCGTGCGCGTCAAAGCGCCTAACACCCCAGACAGTAGCGCGCGTAATGTCACCCTCATACGTGACGTGATTCAGCAAGAAGAATCGGGCGTCAATCATCGGGTGATTAGTATCAAAGATAAAAACGGACAAGCCAAAAAAATCGGTGTGCTAGAAATCCCAAGTTTTTATCTCAACTATAAAGCCCGCCGTGCGGGAGAAGACTATCGTAGTGTCAGCATTGATACGGAAAACGCGTTAAAAGCTTTAAACCAGCAAAACATTGATGGCCTAGTGGTAGACCTGCGTGATGACCCAGGTGGCTCACTCGATGAAGTCGCCAAAATGATTGGCTTGTTCATCAAGTCAGGTCCGCTGGTACAAATTCGTGATAATCGCGGCAATATCCAAGTGTATGAAGACGAAGATAAAGGTAAGCAGCTGTATACAGGCCCGATGACCGTACTTATTAACCAAGGCTCAGCGTCAGCCAGCGAGATTTTTGCCGCAGCGATTCAAGATTATGGTCGCGGTCTGATTGTCGGTAGCACGACCACAGGTAAAGGCTCAGCACAAATTCAGCTTGATAACCTTGCCTTAGGGTCAGCAACGTTAACCCAGCGCAAGTTCTACCGTATCACTGGCGGCAGTACCCAAAATAAAGGCGTGCTACCGGATGTGCGCTTAGTCAATATCTATGAAGGCATGGAGTTTGGTGAACGTAGCATGAAAAACCCACTGGCATGGGATACCATTCGTGCCGCGCCGTACCAACCTGCGGGCAATTACTCCCGTGAGACCTTGCAATCACTCAATGCCTTGTCACAGCAGCGTCAAGCAGCCAATGCCCAGTTTGCTTATCTAAGCCAACTCAACAGAATCCGTAATGAGGAAGATGATAAGAAACCTGTCAAATTAGACATCAATGACCGCCGTACTTTCCGCAAAAACATTGAGGCAAAAATGTTGGCGGCAGAAAATGCGAGACGCCAAGCCAATGGGGAGAGCCCCTATAGCACGTGGACAGCGTACCAAGCTGCACAAGATGCAGAGTTAGAAGTCCGTAGCCGTCTAAAACAAGCCGAACGTCCAAAGCTGCCTGAAAGTGAAGCATTTGTGATTGAAGCGGCTAATGTCATGCTTGATGCACAGGCAGCCAACAACCAGCGCCCCTAATGCCAAAATGCGTGTAAGCAAAAGCTTACATGCATTGACGTTTGTACGACTGTTACCGAATGGTAAATTTTGTAATAATACATTCAACGGCACAGGGATGGTTCTCAAGGATTGAGATAGGGACAGAATTGCCAATAAAGGAATGGTTTATCGTAGTATTAAGGAATGATGCTTGATAAACACGTGGAGTGAGACTTAGGATGAGTCAAGAAATTCACTACCAGTTAGTAAGGACCTTAAGGATGAGGTCAGTGATGCTAGGATAGCAGGTAAAAAAGCCATATCATCTGATATGGCTTTTTTACTTTGGAGGAGGAGTTAATCTATTCTAGAAACGATAGTCATGACGGGCTGACCAGTCGTCGATTTCTTTTTCTACCACATCTTCGGCGCGACCATAACGCTCTTGGATTTTACCTGATAGTTTTTGGCGATTACCTTCCAACTGGGTAATTTCATCATCAGTTAAGTCACCCCAAGTTTCTTTTACAGCGCCTTTAACTTGTTCCCATTGACCTTTAATTGTATTCTCGTTCATGATTAGTATCCTTTTTTGTAATTAATTTAATGCTATATAAATAACTAAAAATATATACCCAATCATGGGTCTTTATTATTGCTTGGATTGTTTGTTGGGTATAGAGCTAGTATGCCAAAATTTAGCGCACAGTGTGTGGTAAAAACTGTAGTAAAGCATCAAAAAAAGTAACTAAATCAATGATTTTGTAAATAATATTAGGCTTTTCTTACACGGCAGACAATAACTTTACAGCCTAACCAATCTAAAATTTTGCCCAAAAAAAGAAGGCTATAAATATAGCCTTCCATTTAATCTTTCTAAGCTTTAATGACGACTTAGTGGTGATGACCGCCTGCACCGTGTACGTGACCGTGTTGTAACTCTTCATCGGATGCGTCACGAATGTTTGCCACTTCTACATCAAAATGAAGTTTTTTGCCGGCTAAAGGATGGTTCGCATCAACAATCACTTTGTCCTCTTGTACATCTTTTACAGTGACTAACATCACATGACCGTCTTCAGTTTGTGATTGGAACTGCATACCTGGTTGGATATCTTCGACACCTTGGAAGTTTTCGCGTGGAACTTCTTGTACTGCCGCGTCATCGAATTCGCCATAAGCGTCTACAGGTTCAATGCTTGCAGTAAATTTGTCACCCACTGATTTGCCCGCTAATTGTGATTCAAGACCTGGAATAATGTTTTGGTAGCCATGTAAATACGCTAAAGGTTGACCTTCTGGTGATTGGTCAATGACGTTACCTTCGTCGTCTTTTAAAGTGTAATGAAAATGTACAACGTTGTTATTATTGATAGTAGACATCGCTAAAATTCCTTATGAATCAATGAATGGATTGGCAAATCGCTTTTTTGGCACAATAAATTAAAAATTGCTAGGATTTTTCACTATAATTACCGTGGAAATCTCTCAACTTTTGGTTAAACCTCAAAATACGCCAAAAAATGTTAGTGTAAATTGTAACATCAATCATTAAAAGTTTGGCAGTTATAGACTTTAAAACACATTTTTAATCATTCAACCATACAACACTGTAACAATAAAGCCGTGTTCTGTTATTAATGGCGATAAGATTTAAAAATTCAATTTATTGGGCAAATTATTTATTAATGAGTCCTGTAGCCAGTAGGGGCGTTTATATAATCCAGCCCCTATCTGCCAAAATGCGTTTGATTTGGGCGTAAATAATCGGCGCAGCTAACAAGCCTGCCAGTCCAAAGGTGGCTTCTAATACCAACATAAATAGCAAAAGCTCCCAGGCGGTCGATCGGATTTTGCTACCAATAATCTGCGCATTTAAAAAATACTCAAGTTTGTGAATGGTCACTAGCCACAGTAATGATGAAATACTAACGATGAGTCCATGGGTCAGACTGAGTGACACAATAATGGTATTTGAGATTAAATTCCCAATCACAGGCAGCAAACCTGCGATAAAAGTAATAAGCACCACAGTCCATGCCATGGGCAGGGGATGACCTACCAAAGGTAAAATACCCAATAAATAAATAGCGGTGAGAATCGTGTTAATTGATGAGATTTTGACTTGGGCAAAAAATACATCGGTAAAACCTGCCATCAGCTCATCAAATTTTTGACGAAAGTGACGCGTTAGGGGTTTAGTATGTAAATGCGCATGGGCAGGGACTTGTATGGCAATAATGCCACCAATCACCGCACCAATGATAGCATAGCCAAACCCTTTGAGCGTGTGAATACCTGCAACCTGCAACTGTGGCGCATAGTCTTTGATAGTTTGGGCAAAAATACGTTTGATGGAACTGACCGATTCAGGCAAATGCTGTGACACAGAATCGGGCAATAAACGATGCAGTTGGTCAATCACCAGCATAACCTGAGCAAGCAGGCTGTTAAATCGCTCGACGCTGGCTTTTTCTGCCACCCAATCACCAAACAAATAAATACCGATACTGGTGAGTAATACCAACAAGAAGATAGCAATCCCTTCGGCGCGTTGGTCTAGCTTGATACGTTCTGAAAATTGCGGCTTGGGTGCCACCACATGACGCCGTATCCAATTGGCGATGCCGCGTGTCAGCGCATAGACAATCAGCCCCGAGAACATCACCATGCCAAGCTTTAAAACCAGTACAGGCAGCCAAACAATAATCACACTACTGATGGCAAAAAAGAAGGTTTTTAAATCAGGTAAATTTGACCGAGAGGTTGGCATCGTCGGTACAACAGAATCCGTCATTACAGGCTCGATAAGTTGAGGTGAGCTAGGTCGTAAGGGTTTTGTTGAAGCTGATTCAAGGGTCATAGCGGATATCATAAGTCGGTAAAAAAAGATGAGATAAAACTAACACAATTTTACTGATTAAAGTATTAGATTTATGACAAAATTTTGTCAAAATCGCGCGCGTGATGCGCAATAATAACCGGTGAAAATCGCAATCAAACGTAAAATCGGCTACAATAAGCCATCTTTTTTATTCTTTCTTTTATCGGTTATCAAGCCTCGCTACTTTTAAGTCAAACACTATGTCACTACATTCTGAAATCGCCAAACGCCGCACTTTTGCTATTATCTCGCACCCCGATGCCGGTAAAACCACCATGACCGAAAAATTACTGCTATGGGGGCAAGCAATTCAGCGCGCAGGTGAAGTCAAATCACGCAAAACCGACAAACACGCGACATCTGACTGGATGAGCATGGAGCAAGAGCGTGGTATCTCGATTACCACTTCTGTGATGCAGTTTCCCTATGCCGACAACATGGTCAATCTGCTAGACACCCCAGGTCACGCCGACTTTTCAGAAGATACCTATCGTACCTTAACCGCGGTGGACAGCGCACTGATGGTGATTGATGGGGCAAAAGGGGTCGAAGAACGAACTATCAAGCTGATGGAAGTATGTCGGATGCGTGACACGCCGATTATCTCATTTGTCAACAAGCTTGACCGCGAAATCCGTGACCCGTTATCACTGCTTGATGAAATTGAAAACGTCCTCAAAATCCAATGTGTGCCGATGACGTGGCCGATTGGTACAGGTCAGCATTTTGTTGGGGTGTACAACATCAGCGAAGATAAAACTTACTTTTATCAAAAAGGTCATGGTACTGAGATTGTCGAGATTGAGAGCCGTGATGGCTATGACTATCCAGATGTCCGCGAGAGAATCGGTGAAATTGCCTTCCGTGAATTTGAAGAAAGCCTAGAGCTTGCAAAAATGGCACATGAAGATTGGGATGTCGATGAATTTTTGACCGGTAAACAAACGCCTGTGCTGTTTGGTACGGCGTTGGGTAACTTTGGCATTAACATGGTGCTTGATGTACTGACCCAATACGCCCCAGCGCCTAAAGACCATGACACAGTCGAACGCACCGTCAAAGCCGATGAAGAAAAATTCTCGGGCTTTGTCTTTAAAATTCAAGCCAACATGGACCCAAAACACCGTGACCGTATTGCCTTTATGCGGGTGTGTTCAGGCAAGTACGAAAAAGGCATGAAAATGAAACATGTGCGCTTGGGTAAAGAAGTACGCATTTCAGATGCCTTGACCTTTTTGGCAGGTGACCGCGAAGCGCTGGAAGAAGCGTATTCGGGCGATATCATCGGCTTACATAATCACGGCACCATCCAAATTGGCGATAGCTTTACCGAAGGCGAAACTTTAAACTTCACAGGCATTCCCCACTTTGCGCCAGAATTGTTTCGCCGTGTGGTACTCAAAGACCCACTTAAGTCAAAACAACTGCAAAAAGGTCTACAGCAGCTATCAGAAGAAGGCGCCACCCAAGTATTTATGCCGCAAATCAACAATGATTTGATTTTGGGCGCGGTAGGGGTGCTACAGTTTGAAGTGGTCGCGCATCGCCTCCTTGAAGAATATAAAGTGCAATGTACCTTTGAGCCTGTGTCGATTGCGACGGTGCGCTGGGTGCATTGTGATGACAAAGTGGCGTTTGAGAAGTTTAAGAAAAAAGCCCACGACCAGTTATCGGTCGATGGCGGTGGGTATTTGACCTATCTTGCACCAAGCCGGGTTAATCTTAAATTGATGGAAGAGCGTTATCCAGAAATTACCTTTAGCGCCACCCGTGAGCATTGATTTTTATGTGCGAGTTGAATTCAGCTAAGTATAAACAAGCTCTGAATTTTTTTGCAAATGACGTTAAGGGATTAACATCCCATAATGTTTGGCAAAGTATTGTGGATAATGAATATTTATCTGAGTTTGGGGATACGCACGATTTCGAATTTAAGAAAAAATTTTTTTTTGACTTTATACGCTATGCTCTTGAAAATGGTTATTTTAAACTTGGCAAAAATGACTGTTTCTTAACGGGTTCGATTGATGAGCAACTTAAGTTATGGGAAACCGCTTTTCCCAGTCATGAAAAAGCTTTATTAACAGACGATGGCTTGTTTTATATTTGGTTTTTTCTTGAAGAATGTCCTGCGGGATTTGTTTGGCTATTTCCGCAAGATGATGGGTCAATATATGAGCATTGGACATGAATTTATCTATTTACCAAACCGTAACTAAACTATGGCAAAATATAAAGATTCTTAACTCAACTACTTTAGTAAAATTCTTTATAATTTGTTAAACTATAGGCATTAGCTTAGTTTAGCAACTACTATATTTTTTTGAATAATCGACAATAACAAGTGAGGATACTATGCAATTCCCAAATGGTGTAAACAAATCAAACCTTATTAAACTTGGCGTACTTGGTGCCGCTTATTATATGTTAAAAGGTCGTAATAAAACCCAGCCAACCATTGAAAACAAAGCAAATAATCCGGCACCGGTTGATAATGAGCCTGCTGACAATACTGCGGCAAATTCAAATGGCACGAAACCTGCCAAGACTACCGCATTTACCATGGGTAAAGAGCTAGCTGCAAAAGTATTGGGTAAAAAATTCTAAAACTTATCAAATACTTATCAAATTACGTTATCATATAACAGCTATATACATAACGGCATTTGAAAACAGCCCATTAGTCCACCATTAAACGGGTATCGACTGATGGGTTTTTTTATGGCAATACTGTTAAAAACTAAGGTTTAAAAACCAAGGTTAGGCGAGGCAAGATATGAGCATATCGAGGGTGATTAAACTAGCGGTTGCTGCGACAGCTTTATTGTTGCTACCTAGACGCAGTAGTCCACGGGCTGATAAAGTAGCTGATTGCCGTAAAATTCTATCCGCTACAAATACACTTGAGCCGCCTATCAATAAAAATACTGAGCAGGATAACCATAACTAAAACAATGGCTAAAACTTTTATGTAAAGCTATGGGCAGATAACAAATAAAGGATAAATAGATGACGTGCGTGGGCTGCACCGCAATTGACGGTGCCTTACAGCGAGCTAAACGGCAATGTCAAACCACAGTATTTGAAATGATATGACTATGAAAAATGATACGGCTTGCTCGTTTGATTTGCCATTAATTGATACGCATACCCATTTTGATGTGGATAGCTTCGATCATGACCGCGAAATGCAATCACAATTGGCATGGGATAATGGCGTTCATCATCTGGTTTTGATAGGCTTTTTAGCAAAGTATTTTGCACAAATGGTGGCGTGCCAACAGCAAATGCAAGGTTATGGGCAGCAAGGCAAAGCCACACCTTTGGCGCATTTAGCTTTTGGGTTGCATCCTTTTTATATCACTGAGCATAAAGACAGCGATTTGCAGCGGCTAGAGCAGTTTATTCAGCAATATTCTCCCATTGCGATTGGGGAAATCGGGCTTGATACTTTTACTGCGCCGATGAAAACTGCGGAGAATTACGCTAGGCAGCAAGATTTTTTTGTTCAGCAACTTGAATTGGCAAAACAATACCAACTGCCAGCGCTGCTACATATTCGCCGCGCGCATGGCGATGTGATTAAGATGTTAAAAGCACAAAAATTCACCCAAGGCGGGATTGCCCATAGCTTTAGTGGTGGTATCCAAGAAGCCAAAGCGTTGGTTAATCTGGGCTTTAAAATCGGCATCACTGGGCAAGTGACCAATCCGAATGCCAAAAAACTGCGCCATACCCTTACAGAACTTGTCAAAACCGTTGGGCTTGATGCTATTGTGATTGAGACGGACTGCCCAGACTTTACGCCGCTGCCCTGTCATAGGACGCACGGTAGGCGCAATGTACCTGCCAATCTGCCGTATGTGTTGACAGCGTTATCAGATTTATTAAAAAAACACAAATCCCAACTCGCCCAACAGTTGTGGCAAAATAGCTGCGCTGCACTACAAGTCACTTGGGATTATCCTATCCCAAACAAATTGAACATAAACCTTGACCAAGATTAAGATAAACCATGACAATGACAGCCGAAATGACGCCTGATATGACATTAACTGATGCCCAATACGAACGCCGTTTTACGGGTACCCAAAAACTGTATGGTGCCGCGCAATTTAGTAAGTTTGAGAATCTGCATGCGTATGTGGTGGGCGTGGGCGGGGTGGGCTCATGGGCAGCTGAGGGACTGGCTCGTACAGGTGTGGGCGAGATGACATTAATTGACATGGATGTGCTAGTAGCTTCCAATGTCAATCGACAATTACCTGCTACCGATAGCAATTTTGGTAAAAGCAAAATTGAAGCCATGGCAGCACGTATCAAAGAAATCAATCCCCATATCAAATTACATTTGATTGACGATTTTTTGAGCAAAGATAACGTACAATTGTTAATGCCTAATCGTGCTTTGCAATCACAGCTTAAACAGTCAGGTAAACAGCTTGTGGTGTTAGACTGTGTCGATGATATGAATGCCAAGCTTGCGCTTGCGCTGCATTGCCGATTTAATAAATTAAAGTTAATTATGGCGGGCGGGGCAGGTGGCAAGACGGATCCGACCCAAATTCAGGTGGCAGATCTTAAGGATACTTACCAAGATCCGCTACTGGCTAAAGTCAGACAGCGACTTCGTCAAGATTATGGCATCAATCGTGCAATGAAAGAAAAATTCGGTATTCGTTGTGTGTTTTCATCACAGCCACCGATTGTTGATAAGTCTTGTCAAGCAGGTGGTTTGCATTGTGGCGGCTATGGATCGGCCGTTGCAGTGACCTCAGTTGTGGGGATGATGTTGGTTGCTGAAGCGTTAAAATAACCTCAGCGTTTAATTTTTATCACGTAGTAGGACGGTGCTAATGAGATGATATCATATCCTATAGCAAACAATGAAAAACAGCGTCTAGCGGTATTGGATGAGTACCATATCATCAAGACGAACAAAGAAGCCGAATTTGAGCGTATTAGTGCTTTGGCTAAGGCATTTTTTGGGACTAAGATTGTCGCTATTACTTTTTTGGATGCTGATATCCAGTTTTTTAAGTCAAGAATTGGTCTAAAAGAACCTTCAACCAGCCGTGATGTTGCTTTTTGCAATTACACCATTACACAAAATGACACCTTTGTCACGCTCGATACTCACCAAGATACCCGATTTAAAAACAATCCTTTGGTTACCGGTTATCCTTATATTCGGTTTTATGCTGGCGCACCCATCGTGGTTCACGACAGTCAAGGTAGGGAATTTGCTTTGGGCGCGCTGTGTGTGATTGACGACCAGCCGCATCAAGATTTTGATGCCCATCAACAACGCGTGCTAGCAGATTTGGCAGCGATGGTGAGTGATACCTTAAAATTACGGCAGCAGCGTTACCAAGCTGAGCGCGCTGATGAGGTAAAGACCGCATTTTTGGCCAATATGAGCCATGAAATTCGTACGCCGATGAATGGTATCATGGGCATACTTGAATTGCTTGAGCAGACACCGCTTGATACGCAGCAGCAACACTATATCAAATCGATTAAAACATCCAATGAGCATCTGCTTACCATCGTCAACGACATTTTGGATTTATCCAAAGTAGAATCAGGTAAAATACGTTTTGAGAGTATCCCGGTTGATTTAGCACAGCTATGCCAAGACGTGTATCAATGCTTTTTAGCCACTGCAAAAGACAACAGCGTGGAACTAACCTTCGATTACCCTGATAACTTGCCCAAATATGTCAACACCGATCCGGTGCGGGTGCGACAGATTTTAATCAATCTAGTCAATAACGCCATCAAATTTACCCCAAAACAAGGTAAAGTGACCATTCAAGCCATGAATGGCGGTGATAAGCACCAAATCAAATTCAATGTGATTGATACGGGCGTTGGCATCAAGCCTGAATCATTGGCAGTGATTTTTGATGCCTATAATCAAGCTGATAAGTTTACTCATCGGTTATATGGGGGTACAGGGCTAGGGCTATCTGTGTGCAAAGCGTTGGCAGAAGGGATGGGCGGCACGATTAAGGTAATCAGTGAAAAAAATAAAGGCTCAACCTTTACCCTATCTCTACCAATGATAGCAACTGATGAAATCAGCTATCAGCAGTGGCACCAACGTCATGATGAAACCACAATACAACCGCTAGAACGTCTGCCTGCCCATGTTCTGCTAGCAGAAGACAATGAGCTAAATGCCATGGTCGCGGTCAAAAGCCTAAAAAAATATGGCTATGAAGTTACTCGAGCCAAAGATGGGTTAGAGGCCGTCAATTTTTATAAAGCTGACCCTAGCAAATATCACATCATTTTGATGGATCATCAAATGCCCATCATGGATGGGGTGGAAGCCACCAAGATACTCAAACAATCATTCAATCAGTTGCCGCCTATCATTGCAGTGACGGCACATGCCATGCATGGGGATAAAGAAGTATATCTTAACGCGGGTATGCAAGATTACTGTACCAAGCCCTATAAGCCTGAAGCGCTTGATGTGATGATTCAGCGCTGGCTGCATCATGTCGCCAACACGGTTTAAGAGATATTAATCACAAAATTTGCTTGCATTTGCGCAAACAATTGCTTACGGTAAAACCCTACCACAGTTTGTGGTAGGGTTTTATTTTTGTTGAAGTATTTTTGCTTTGTCACGGCTAAAAATGGCTTTGATGACAGTGTTTTATAGAATGAAGAGCTAAAAAAACGCCTATGGGAAATTTTATTTTTTTACAAATTTTGGCAGCCGTCTGTGCCTTGTCCATCATTACCACGCTATTTAACAAGCGGATTTTGGACTTTCCACAAGCCATTGGGGTGCCCATTGTGTCGGCGGTACTGGTTTTTATTTTGCAGTGGAGTGCAAGCCTGCTCAATGGCAACGAGTTTATTACCATCAATATCACCAGTATCCAAAATGCGGTGCGTGATATCGATTTTTACGATTTTTTAATCAATGGGGTGATTTGTTTTATTTTGACGGCATCGGCGCTGACGTTTAAGGTGTCCGATCTCAAAAACTATTGGAAACCGATTGGGATTTTGGCAAGTATCGCATTGGCACTGTGTGCGCTGTTTTTTGCAAGCCTTATGTTTGGCTTTCAGTGGCTTATAGGGGCAAGTATTCCGTTCGCGGTATTGTTGTTACTGGGTGCAGCACTGGGCGCGACTGACCCGATTGGCATCAAAGGCGTGCTTAGCTCTATCAAAGCGCCGCGCCATTTGATGATTAAGCTAGAAGGCGAATCGCTGTTCAATGATGCAGTGTGTATTGCGCTATTTATGACTATTTTGCATGGTCTGCAAGGCAATGGCTTTAGCATCGTGACCACAGTAGAAGTGTTGTTGTATGAAATCGTGGTCGCAGGGATTATTGGTTGGTTTTTTGGGCAGATGACGCTGCGAATTTTAAGCGGTAAACACGAGATGGAGTCACTGATTTTGACCACAGCATTTTTGGCGTGTGGGTCGTATTTGGTGGCATTGTATGCGCATGCTTCCGCGCCCATTGCTTGTGTGGTCGGGGGCTTGATTGTTGGTAACCGTTGGCACCAGATTTTAGACGAAGGGGAAATCACCTATGTGAATCACTTTTGGCACGCCATTGAGGGGATTATCAATTCATTCTTATTCACCCTTATCGGTCTGGAGCTATTTATTTTAGAGCTGAATACCTCGTTGATTTTGGGCGGTGTGGTGGCATTTATTTGTCTGCATTTATCCCGTTTTTTGGCAAATTTTGCGTCATTTAGCCTGCTATCCGATGTTCGAAAAACCAGTTATAACGGCAGTTTGACGATTTTATCGTGGGGCGGGGTACGCGGGGCGATTTCTTTGGCGTTGATTTTATCAGTTTCTAACGTCCCAGAATTGCAGCCTTATAGCAGCTTTTTGGTGGGTTACACCTTTATCGTGGTATTGATGTCGGGCGTGGTATGTGGTCTTGGGCTACCTGCGGTGATGAATGCGTTTTATCATAACCCCAACGAGCCCACGACAGGTTTTGCAGGGTGGTATCAAAGGCTAGTTAAACGCTTTAATCGCAAAGGCTACCAGTATGTGCTCAGCGAGGATGAGCAGGGCAATGAAGTGATTACCCGCTATCAGCCCCCGCCTGTAGTGATTCAAGAGACGCCTAGTAGTGTCGGTATGGCGCTGCCACTGCCAAAAGTAATTGATAAAGATGGGCACGATGAATTAGCCCATCCCAATGGTTTTTAACTGTTACTACCACAAAAAAAGACCTAGCAAATGGCTAGGTCTTTTTTTATACCATTATATGATTAAATGGCTGCGCGCAAAATCCGCTCAGATACTGCCAAATCATTGCTACGATGTTCACCAAGTTTGACCATATTATGTTCTTCTAATTGGCTCAAAATTGGCGCAATTGCAGACGCATCAAGGTCGGCATCTGACAATCTCACTGGTAAGCCAAGCTCGCGGAAAAAGTTTTCGGTGTTAACAATCGCTTGTTCGATTTTATCCGCATCGCTACCTTCAGTGATATGCCAAACGTTTTTGGCGTACTGTAGCAGCTTGTCTTTTTTGCTATCTTTGAGCTCACGCATCACCCCAGGCAACACAATGGTCAAGGTGCGGGCGTGGTCAATGCCGTGTAGGGAGGTTAATTCATGCCCAATCATATGGGTGGTCCAGTCTTGTGGTACGCCCGTGCCAATGAGACCATTGAGTGCCATTGTCGCTGTCCACATGATGTTTTTCCGCGTTTCCATGTCGTTAGGGTTGGCTTTGACGGCACGGCCTTCTTCAATCAAGATTTTGAGCAGACTTTCAGAGAAACTATCTTGGACTTTGGCATTGACTGGGTAAGTCAGATACTGCTCCATCACATGCACAAACGCATCGCCTACACCATTCATCACTTGACGCTCAGGTAGCGTTAAGGTTTTGGCAGGGTCAAGAATCGAAAACTGCGGGAATACTAGCGGATTACCAAAAGGCAATTTGGCATGACGCTCACTATGATTGATAACGCCGCCTGAATTCATCTCTGAACCTGTTGCAGGAATAGTCAATACAGTACCGAGCGGTAGCGCATTTTGAATATCACGGGTATATCCTTTTAATGCTTCCCACGCTTTTTCATGGTCTTTGTCGTCATCTAAGGTGGCAGTCAATGCAACAAATTTGGTGCCATCAAGTACTGAACCACCACCGACAGCGAGCAAAAAATCAATGTTGTTGGCATGTACCATATCGACGGCTTTCATCAAGGTATTAAATTCTGGATTTGGCTCAATACCGCCAAATTCAAAGATTTCACGCTGTTTACCTTGTAGCGCGGTTTTCACCTCATCGAGTGTGCCGGTTTTTTTGGCAGAGCTACCACCATAGGTGATAAGTACGCGGGCATTATCAGGGACAAGATTGGCGAGTTCTTTGATTTGACCTTCGCCAAATACGATACGCACAGGGTTGTAATATTGGAAATTATTCATGCCGATCCTTAAGAATTTGTTATTGTTAATACATTGCCACTTGTAAAAATGCACCATGGCACTTATTAAGTAAACGTTACGCTCAAACACAGCGCTATCATAGAATAAAATAGTGAAAGCAATTGCAATAATTTGTCTAAAACTCGCAAAAGCTTTTTAAAAACAAATGATTTGTAAAACAAATGCTTGCTAAAACGTAGTCTTTGCTCAAGCTTCTAACAGCAGATTAACCTGTGAAAATTACGCTGTGACGAAGTTTGCTAGCAACGTATATAAGTCTAAAATCCTTATAAACAAGGATGCTGCAACAATTTTTTTATCAAGTTTGTTATGACTTTTTGTTATAACTTGAAGCTAGCAGCGTCCAATAACTCAACGAAAGATGAATCAACAATCACGAGGAATGTATGTCTTACTCCGCTCTTCTATCACCGATTAACGTGGGCGCGATGCGCTTGCCAAACCGCGTCTTTATGGCGCCATTGACCCGTCTGCGTAGTGCTGATTTGCCAAATGGAACAAAAAATATTGGTGGCTTGCCAACGCCACTCATGGCAACCTATTATACCCAGCGCGCTAGCAGTGGTTTGATTATCACAGAAGCCACTGATATCTCAGCCGATGCCAAAGGCTACGCAGGTGCGCCCGGTGTTTTTAGTGATGCACAAATTGCAGGCTGGAAAATGATTGCTGATAGCGTACACCAAGCAGGCGGTCATATCGCTATGCAGCTATGGCACACGGGGCTAGTATCGCATTATAGCTTACGCCCACAAGGTCAGCCGCCTGTATCAGCATCGACCGTGGATTTGGGTGATGCGGTACGCACCTCGTTAAAAGATGACGAAGGCAAAGTATACCGTGTGACTGCCACGCCAGCGCGTGAGATGACCACCGCAGAAATCAAACAAACCGTCGATGATTTTGCCAGCGCCGCGCGTAATGCGATTGAAGCGGGCATGGATGTTATTGAAATCCACGGTGCACACGGCTATTTGATTCATCAATTCTTGTATGAGAGCGTCAACCAACGCAGCGATGAATACGGTGGTAGCTTAGAGAACCGTATGCGCTTTTTGACAGAAATTTTAACCGCAGTCACTAACGCCATTGGCAGTGATAAAGTGGGTATCCGTATCTCGCCACTGGGTCAATTCAATGGCGTGGATGCCGGTAGCGAAGACGATGCGTTAGCAATCATCAAACTGATTGATAGCTTTAACCTAGCCTATTTACATATTTCTGAGCCAGACTGGGCAGGTGGAAAACCCTTTACTGCAGAATTCCGTCGCCAAATTCGTGATGCTTATCACGGCGTGCTTATCGGTGCTGGTGGCTATACCGCAGAAAAAGCAGACGCGCTAATTCGAGATGGCTTAATTGATGCCGTCGCATTTGGTCGCAGTTATATCGCAAATCCAGATTTGGTTGAGCGTTTTCAGCAAAATGCGCCGCTTAATCAACCAAACCCAGCCACTTTTTATGGTGGCGATCAAGAAGGCTATACCGATTATCCTGCGTTAGCCCAATAATCGTACTAGCGAAAATAATCGTATTAGCGAATATAAAAACCCCGATCGTGTGATGACATGAGCGGGGTTTTTTATTGTGCTGATGAAACAAACAAATGTTTTTTACTAAACTTATCATGAAAGGTCTGCATTATGTGACAGTACGCAGCCCATATGGCGACCAACAAGTTGAGTTTTGCGCGTATTGATTGTGTGATTAGCCAAAACTTGAAAATACCACCATTAACACTGGTGAGATGATATTGACCAAAAATCCAAAGCTCATCGCAAGCGGTACCACTTCATTCCCCCCTGAGCTTTGGATGACCGGTAAGGTAAAATCCATGGTGGTCACCCCGCCCAAACCCACCGCCGTGGTTGGGTATTTGCGAATCAGCATAGGGATAAACAGTAGCGCCGTGAACTCACGTAACAAATCATTGAGCAATGCCACACTCCCCCAAACTGCGCCATACGCATCAGTCATGATAATTCCCGACAACGAATACCAGCCATAGCCAGAGGATAGCGCTAAGCCTTGGGTGAAGGTCACATCAGGCATTATCAGTGCGTACACTAAACCACCGACTGCCACACTGAGACAAAAAATCACACAGGCTTGTACGCCGCGTTTGTTGACCAATACCTGACGTAATGTCATCCCCGAATGCGATAACTGAAAACCTACCAATAAAATCAGCAAAATCAACAAGCCCTTGATGATGCCATCAATCGGCAAATCCGTTATTGGCAGCAATTTGCCCAGTACAAAACCCAACACCACACAGCACAACTGAACCAGGCTTCCTGTGATGCTAAAACCTGCTTGGCTATGCTCATGGGGAAGGGTACGTTGCCAAGGATGCAGCCTATCAAACATCAGCAAACTGATAAAACCTGCACCTAGGGTACAAATCGCCAATACCGCCACATTGGTGCCAATAAACCCAATCTGCGCGCCTAAGTCAGGAATCTGCGACAACGAAAGACCAATAAAGGTTAAAATCACAAACACCAAGTTGGTCAGTAGCTTGTCTACCAGCGGCATGAATCGTTGCGGTAATGGCAGCAAAAACCCGACCACCAATGGGGTAAGAATCAGAACAAGGGTGATAAAGTTTTCTAACATGCCGCGACGCTTCCAAACAGGGTTTAAACATAGGCTGACCCCAATATTTTGCAGTTAGCACTTGGTTTAAAAAATTAAAAGTGGCTATTGTACCCATAAATGCATCAAGTTGGCGAATATTTGCCATAATGCGTGGTTTAAGCGTGCAATCAATTGTTTGGTAACACATTTGTAGTATGATTGAACAAATAGTTGTGTAAGATAGGCACATCCAATCATCTTACGCGTTAGATGACTTTATTAGCCGTTAATTTTTTCAATTTGTAGGATTGTTATGAGACATTTTTATTTTGATATTGTCTTTACCACGATTGCGCTGGCAATTGCAGCGTGGTGGGGTTTTTCACATGGTGGTGTCAGTGCCATGCTCTCGGCGTTATTTATCACCTTGATTCTGGCAGTGATGGAGATTTCACTGTCGTTTGACAATGCCGTGGTTAATGCCTCGGTACTCAAAACCTGGGATAAGTTTTGGAAAATGATTTTCTTAACTGTGGGTATACTCATCGCGGTATTTGGTATGCGTCTGGTATTCCCGATTGTCATCGTCGCAGTGACTGCCGATATGGGCATGATGGATGTCATCAACATGGCGCTCAACAACCCGAAAGAATACTCTGCCAAACTGATGGAGCATCATGCAGAGATTGCCGCATTTGGTGGGATGTTCTTGTTGCTCGTCTTTTTAAACTTCATCTTTGATGAAAAAGAAGTGATGTGGTTTGAATGGCTAGAGCGTAAATTGGCACGATTTGGCAAGGTCGATGCCATGAGCGTGTTTGTGGCATTGGTACTGTTAATGACCGCCTTATATTGGGTGGAAGACGCCAAAAAATCAGTGGTGTTAACCGCAGGGGTATTTGGTATTTTGATTTATCTAGCCACCAATGTGTTATCAAGCCTTTTAGAAGGGGCGAGTGATGATGATGAATCAACCCCCGATGTGATTGAGGGCAAAGAAGTAGCGGGCGCGATTGCCAAAGGCGGTATCGCAGGCTTTTTATACCTTGAAGTACTCGATGCATCGTTTAGTTTTGATGGGGTGATTGGCGCGTTTGCCATTACCAATGACGTGATTATCATCATGCTTGGGCTTGCCATTGGTGCGATGTTTGTGCGATCCATGACCATTTTCTTGGTAGAAAAAGGCACGCTCGATGAGTTTGTTTATCTAGAACATGGCGCGCATTATGCGATTGGCGCGTTGGCGGTCATCATGCTATTGGCAACTGTGCATATCGAAGTGCCAGAAATCGTGACGGGTTTGATTGGGATTGCCTTTATCGTATGGGCAGTGATTAACTCTATCAGCTACCGTAAGCGCGAAGAAGCCTTGACGAAACACTAAAAGATGCTAAAAAGACTGGGGCTCATGCGTAACCGTAGCGGTATTTAGGATGCTGACTTGAGCTTAATATCCCTTAAGCTTTTGACACATAAATATAACAGCTTAATGTAGCCGAATGGTGGACAAATTCTATCACCAAAGGTATAGTTAAAACGTGGGTTTCGGCTCACGTTTTGTTTTTTTAGGCGATTTTTTATGGTGTTTGAGCCTTTTATTTTGGGCGATTTTAGTCTGGGCGCGCTTTTGTTCTAGGCACTTGTAGTCTGAGCGTGAAAGGCGCAGCGCATGACAACGGACATCGATTTTCTTATTTGATTTCAAAAATTTATTACAAAGGATAAAACAATGGCAATTAGCTTAACCAAAGGTGGTAATGTTAATTTATCAAAGGAAGCACCGAATTTAACCAACATGGCCGTTGGTCTTGGCTGGAACCCACGTGCCACTGACGGGCAAGCCTTTGACTTAGACGCGGTCGCGTTTTTGGTCAATGAATCGGGTAAAGTACGGGCAGATGCAGATTTTATTTTCTTTAACAACCTAAAATCATCCGATGGCTCAGTAGAGCATACGGGTGATAACCGCACTGGTGAAGGCGATGGCGATGATGAAGTCATCAAAGTGGATTTAACTAAAGTCCCAGCCGATGTGAGCAAAGTAGTATTTTGTGCGGTGATTTATGATGGTCAAGCGCGTAACCAAAACTTTGGTCAAGTAGCAAACGCTTATATTCGCATCGTGAATACCCAAGGCGGCGCTGAAGTGGCTCGGTATGATTTGTCAGAAGACAGCAGCACCGAGACAGCAATGATTTTTGGTGAGCTTTATAAGAACAATGGCGAGTGGAAATTCCGCGCAGTTGGACAAGGTTTTGCTGGCGGTTTAGGACCATTGGCTGCGTCATATGGCGTTGCTGTTTAGTTCTTTGGCTAAAATCTTTTAACATTTTTTTAACAATGGGGTGGCATCGGCTTGCCCCTTTTTTTCAGCATGAGCGCTTTTTAAGCTTGAGCGCTTTTTTAAGCCTAAGGGCTTTTTCAAACTTAGCTACTTTTATCATCATTTTTGCCACTTAGTTTATAAGGATACATTAACCTATGGCAGCGACGTTTAGTATGATTGGGACGATTGAGCCATTTTTGCATTGTAATCTCAAAAAAGGCGATTCGATTTATTGCGAATCCAATGCCATGGTCATGATGGAGTCAAATCTTGAGCTCAAAGGTCAGATGCGTGGCGGCATCATGCAAGCTTTGATGCGCCGATTTGCCAATGACGAGTCGATTTTTCAACAGCAAATTGAAGCGGTAAATGGTGAGGGTGACTGCTTACTGGCGCCCACACTTGATGGCGATATGCAAATTTTAGACGTCGGTGCTAATCAGTATACGCTCAGTGACGGTGCCTTTGTGGCAGCAACTAATGGCGTTGATTTGCGTGCCAATATCCAGCGCAATTTAGGCGGCGCTGTATTTGGGGATACGGGTGGCTTTATGGTCATGCAAACACAAGGCCAAGGTCAGCTTGTGGTATCTGGGTTTGGTTCTTTGTTTGAGATTGATGTCACGCCTGATAAAGATGTGATTATTGATAACGGTCACGTGGTATGCTGGGATAGCCGACTGCAATATAGCCTGTCAATGGCAACGAGCCAGAAAAAAGGCTTTTTGGGCAATATCATCAATTCAGTCACGAGCGGCGAAGGCATGGTGCTAAAGTTCTCAGGTCAAGGCAAAGTAGTGATTTGCTCGCGTAACCGTGATACTTATCAAGGCTGGATTCAAAGTTTACTGGGGTCAAACTCAGGCGGACGCGGTGGCAATGAAGGTATTTTAGGCGGTTTTTTATAGTCATTTTGTGCCAAGCCTTTATGAACCGCTTAAAACATAGCTAAATAGAATAGTAAAAAATATAGTAGAAAATAAGGAAACCAACATGGCAGTGAATTTATCGAAAGGTCAAAAAATCTCGCTAGAAAAAGAAGCAGGTGGGGCACTCAGCCAAATCAAAATGGGTCTGGGTTGGGATGTCGGTGCTGCGCCGCAAAAATCAGGTGGATTTTTGGGTGGCTTGTTCGGCGGTGGTGGCAGTGGCGGCGGCAGCATTGACTTGGATGCGTCGTGCATCATGCTTGATGCCAACAAACAAATGGTGGATGCGATTTGGTTTGGACAATTGCAGTCAAAAGACAGTAGCATACAACACACAGGCGACAACCGCACCGGTGCTGGCGATGGCGATGACGAAGTGATTAATGTCAATTTATCTCGTATCCCTGACCATGTGCAAGCCTTGGTTTTTACTGTCAATAGCTTCACAGGTCAAACTTTTGCTACGGTCAATAATGCGTTTTGTCGTTTGGTGAATGCCAGCAATAACAGTGAAGTTGCCCGTTATGATTTGTCAGCCCAAGGCAGTCATACCGCGCTGATTTTGGCAAAAATTTATCGCCATAACGGTGAGTGGAAAATGCATGCCATTGGTGAAACCGCGTCAGGTCGTACCTTTCATGATTTGATGCCTGCGATTTTACCGCACGTGTAACCGCGCTTTTTAATATGAAGCAATAATGTGAAGCCATAAAGAAAGCCCTGTGACATACAGGGTTTTTTATTTTGACAGCTATTTTTGATAAGTTTGTGTGGATTTTGCGTTGGTGGGTTTTGCATACGGTGTGGGTTTGCTAAAATAGCGGCGATTTAGTTTTTACAGCGTTTAATTTTAAATCACTTTTTTTAGCGTTACTTTTTTCAAAGTCATTTTTTTACAGTCATTTTTTTAAAAGTCACTTTTTTAAAATCACTTTAGCGACTCAAATCAAATAATTTCATGACAACCACCCACCGCTACAAAGGAATCCAACACCATGCCATTTAATCGTTTACAGCCGATGTTGATAGCAAGCTTGCTGCCGCTGCTGGTTTTTACTTGGTTTAGCCGTGACTACATTGGGCAGGTTGATTTTTGGTTGCTGTGGCTAGTGGCGATGACCTTGGTCGGGTTGCCATTGGTGTTTGCAGAGATTGGTTTGGCGCATCGTAGTGGTACGTCACCGCTGGTCGGTCTGCCCATGTTGACCCGTGAAGCTGACGTGTCAACGGTTTGGCGCGGGTTTGGTTGGCTGACTATTGTGCTGCTGCTGGCGGTCGTGGGGCATTTACTGGCAAGTAGTGGCGAGATTATCCATCCGCTAGTAAGCAATATTGCTTTGCCTGCCTTGCTAGCCATCATGGTGCTGATAGTAATTGGTTTGAGTTTTATCAAGCATTTGGCAGGTTGGTTGGCGGTCGGCTTTGCCGTTGCCGCGTTGGTTGTCAATGTCATGCAGGGTGGGTTTGTGGCGTGGCAGATGACAGCGACGTCCTTGACGGAGTGGGCAGGGGCGGTAGTGTTGGCGCTGGTCTGTGTTGGCGCAGGTACGGGACTATACTGGCATGCGCGTACCCACCAAATGCTCACGATGAACACTACGGCGACAGATCAAGCACGCGAATCCGCGAGTCGCTATGTATTACCGGTGTGGAGTTTTCAGTTACTAGCGGGTGCGCTGATTGCCATGACTTTATCGCCAAACAGCGCGATGGCGGCAGTGCTGAATGCATTGGCGATGCTGGCAGGGGCGGCGTATTTACTGCATATCTTGACCCATCAAGTGTCATTACGTTGGCAACAACAGCAATTTAATTTTTTGGCATTGGTGGTATTGGCAGTGCTTAGTCTTGCGCTAGCCATGGTACCAACCGCTTGGCTCAATCAGCTAATTATTGTAATAAGTTTAGTCACGGCGGTATGGCTAGCCGTATTTGCAGGCTGGCAAATGAAAATCAGCCATTTGCGCAAATCATTGAATTTTAGCTCAGAAGGCTTATATAACCTTTGGCGCATTGCGGTGCGTATTATTGTGCCATTGGCGGTGATTTTGGCGATGGTGGGGTGGGTGCTAGGACTCGCGAAATGATTACTGTAGATATAGCCTTTGCGCCCGATAGCCAAACACAGTTGCGGTTAACCCTGCAACTTGCCGATAATAGCCGCGTGATTGATGCAGTCAATGCCACAGGCTGGCAACAGCAGTATCCGCAGATTTTTAGCTATAGTGTCGGTGTGTTTTCCCATAAACTAGACTGGCAAAGTGCTATCAACACAGGCGATAGAATCGAAATCTATCGCCCTTTGACCATCGACCCGCAAAACAAACGCAAATTACTGTCCAAAAAATCCAACCGATGAGGGTGTGAGCCGGTATTATTGTGTAGCGCACAAAAAAAGCCAATCACAGCATCACGGCAATGATTGGCTTTTTTTAGTCAAAAAAACTTACTGAGTCACCGCTGGGCGCTCGATACGGGTGACAATACCATTTTGGTCAAAATAAATTTTGGCGTATTGTTGGGCGTTATGAATCGCTGGCTTGTTGGCGCGTTTGGCGTTAGTACCTGGGATAAAATCATACAGGTAATCCCAACGTACTGGATTTAGGGTGTCTCTAAAGGTTGGGCTACCTAGTATATAGAGCACTTGATTGGCATTCATACCCACTTGCACTTGGCTTAATTTGTCTTCATGAATCGGCTTGCCTTGTGGGATATCGATTTTGTACACGCTAAACCATGAGCAACCTGGTAATACGCTGACGCTGCTAATTACGGCAACCAAAGGCAGGACTGCCAGTTTTTTTGATAGTGTTGTGATAGATGTCATTTGTCAAACCGCTTTGAGATGGTGAACGATAAAATTTACGACTTATCATACGTGATTTGGGTTTTTTTGCCTACCTATTGACCCCAAAATTTAAATTATTTTACATACAGTTAATGTTTGGGTGTAAAACGACGCGGTGTTTTGGTATTTGGCGTTCTGGTGGTTGGCATACTTTGTCTCTAGCCTGCATTCGCCCGTTATCTTTCAACGGGCGCTTTTGCCAGTGATGTCACGTTTTTTTACTGTGGGATTTTATCGAATTTGTTATTATAGTTATAATTTTTAGTTTATAAGCGACACCTGATAGGGTGTAAGGATTTATATGTCGTCTTTTACCAACCAAGATTTGCGTCGTGCCGGTTTGAAAGTCACGTTACCGCGTTTGAAAATTTTAGAATTGCTAGAAAAAGCCGAATCCCATCACATGAGCGCGGAAGATGTGTATAAAGCCTTGATGGAGCACGGTGAAGACGTGGGGCTTGCGACTGTTTACCGCGTGTTAACCCAGTTTGAACAAGCGGGGATTGTCGAGCGTCACAATTTTGAAAACAACTTGTCAGTGTTTGAAATCGCCAAAGATGAGCACCATGACCACTTGGTATGTGACCAATGCGGCAAAATCATTGAATTTCACAATGAAGAAATCGAAGCGCTGCAAGAAAAAGTCGCCAAAGACTTTGGCTTTACCCTATCAGGGCATTCGCTGGTACTATATGGAATTTGTGATAATAAAGACTGCCAAAATTCAGTAAAACGCTAATGCCTTGTAATACATTGATAGGTTAATGCGCTAATGTTTTGCTGCGTTAAAAAAAGCTCAGTCACAAAACTCAATTAAAAACTTCAGTTAAAAAAAGCGGCTAGATAAATTTTATTTAGCCGTTTTTTTGTCTGTTTTCCGTTGTCTATTGTTTATTGAACGCTATGATGCGGCTTTAGTTCTGATAGCTTAAAGCCAGCGATTAATAGCGCTGCGCCATACACCACAGCGCCCGCCACACACAGCGCCATTAGCGCAACAATACGAATACCTTGATGCGCAGTAACCGGGAAAAAATGAATACCAGCGGCAAGTGCCAACCCCATTGCCCCATTTGCCATGGCAAAGATAACCGCTAATCGTCGCCAAGCCGCACCAAACCGATAAATACCTTGGGTATGTAAATAAAAATATAACAGCGCCGCATTGATAAAAGACGCCAGTGTATTGGCAAGTCCTAGCCCGGCGTGGGGCGCGATTTGCCACTTTTTAAATAACTCAGCCAGTACGAGGCTTAGCACGACATTGGCAATCACGCTAATCACACCGACTTTGACAGGGGTGCGACTGTCATGACGGGCAAAAAAAGCCGGGGCAAATATTTTAATGAGCATAAATGCCAAAATCCCACCCGATAAGCACTGTAGCGCAAGCCCACTCATCATGGCATCTTGCCGCACAAATTCGCCATGTTCAAATAGGGATATCATAAGTACATTACTAATCATGCCAAGCGCGATGGATGCAGGTACGCCGACCAACACCGTTAGCCGCGTCGCCCAATCTAGGGTGTGTCCAAATTGTTGATGGTCGTCGCTTGCGATACTTTTGGATAGACTGGGCAAAATCACCGTGCCAATCGCCACCCCAATCAGTCCTAGTGGCAGCTCACTCATCCGCTCTGCGGTGTACAGCCAAGAGACCGAGCCATCGACCATGGTTGAAGCCAGCACCGTGTTGACCAGCATATTGATTTGGGTGACCGAGACCCCAAACAGCGCAGGGAGCATGAGTCTTAAAATCCGTCGCACGCCAGGATGACGAAAGCTAACCTTTGGCATCACCAGCAGCTGATGGCTGTGCAATTGCGGTAATTGAATCAATAGCTGCAGCAAACCTGCCACCGCAACTGCATAACCGATTGCCAAAATTGGCTTGGCAAGCAGCGGCGCTACCCAAATCGCGCCCACAATCATACACACATTTAAAATCACCGGTGCAAAGGCAGGCAAGGCAAACCGCCCCACGCTTTGCAAAATACTACTAGCAAACGCGGTCATCGCGATAAATAACAAATAAGGAAAAGTGATACGAAGCAGCTCAACCGCTGTGGCAAATTTGCTAGGCTCATGCAGATAACCAACCGCAAACACAGCAATCACGGCGGGCGCGAAGATGACTATCACGGCGGTTAAGCCTGATAAAATCAACAATAACGTACCTGCCACCCGACTGATAAGAATTTGAATGCCAAGCAAGGCTTTTTTGCTATCGGTCATGTCGTTATTTTGGGCTTGGTGTTGATAATCGGATAGTACAGGGACAAAAGCTTGGGCAAAAGCGCCTTCAGCGAACAGCCGCCGCAAAAAATTGGGCAATTTGAATGCCACCAAAAACGCATCCATCATGCCCCCCGTACCAAACACGCTCATCAATACCATGTCGCGAATCATGCCCAAGATACGTGAAAATAAGGTAAAAAAACTAATAATAGCGGTGGATTTGATAAGTTTTGACATGAAAGAATCGCTGCAAGTTTTGCCGAGAAGTGGGTATAGTGCTTGGATTTTGTAGTTTGATTTGGGCACTATTATCTTGCAAAATCGTTATTTTGCAAAATTGTCATCTTACAAAATCGTTATCCTAAAAAATTGCCATACAATAAATTTTTGAAAATCATCTAATGGCTGATGTCATTTTTATTGACCATGTTTCTATTGACCATGTTTCTTAATTTCACCCAATCAAAATGCAGCCCCGGGTCGGATTTGCGACCGCGCGCGATATCGCTGTGACCGGCTAGATGATTGATGGTTTTGGGATAAGCTTGATAAATCGCGGCAATCACGCCACTTAACGCTTGGTATTGCCTGTCGTCAAACTCGCTATAATCATCACCCTCCAGCTCAATCCCAATCGAATAGTCATTGCAGTTTGGCACGCCCAAATAACTAGATTTGCCAGCATGCCAAGCACGCTCATCAAAACTCACAAACTGCGTGACCTTACCATCACGCTCAATAAACAAATGCGCGGAGACCTGCTGCTGATAGATGGTTGCAAAATACGGATGGGCTTTGGGGTCTAACTGATTTTGAAAAAATGCACGAACAAAATGCTCGCCTTGGTCATTTTTTAGACCAAATTCACTGGGCGGCAAGCTGATGTTATGAATCACAATCAGGTGAATATCGTTAGGGTCGGGTCGCTCACCAAAATTGGGTGACGCCACAAACTCGCATGGGCTTAACAAACCCTGCTCAATGCTAAATCCCGACATAACTATACCCCGCCCAATCATCCAAATGGTGTTTAAAATAGTTGGTAAAACGCTACTCAATGCTGTGGCTAATTTAGCATAAAATTGGTCTTATCTTCACCTTAACCGAAAGACACAGTTAAAAAAAAGCAATTTGGAAAAAAAATGGTATGCTATCGCTAAGCTGACAACAAGGGTAGGACATCTGATGGATACGATTATAGCGGCGTTGATACTGGCAGTGGTGGGAGCGCTTTATAAAATTTTTGTCCAACAAAAAGCAATTACCCGACTTGAATCCAAGCTCGACAACCTGCAAAAACAACTCGCTGATGTCATGGCAACTGTGTATATCCTAAGCAGCGAGGCAAAGCCATCATCTACCCAGCAATCGGCAAGCGATATTCGCCAAAATCAGCCTGTCACTAAACCTATTACTGACCCTATCACTCAGTCCATCAGTCAAGCTCCAGTCTCAGCGCCCCTTCCAGTGCCACTCCCAACATTAAACTCTTTGCCAATGGCGAATACGCTTGACGCTTCGACTAGTTCAGCTCCGCCAACGGCAACGCCGCCGTCAGTGAATGACGCAGCCCCACCGCATAAACCTAGCGTATCACAGCCATCATCTCCTTCTTTAAAAGATGATGAAAGTGCTACCAATATTGTGACATCGCTTTGGGCAAGTGCCACCCAATGGTTTTTTGGGGAGAACTTGGTGGTGCGTGTCGGGGCACTGGTGTTGCTAGTGGGCGTGGTGCTATTACTCAAACTTGCCAGCCAATATATTGAGGTATCGATGCCCGTGCGCATGGCGCTGGTAGCGTTAGGTGGCTTGGTGATAACGGTAGTCGGCTATCGCACCACTGCCAAAAAACGCAGTTACGGTTTAACCTTGCAAGGCGTCGGCTTTGCGGTGATTTATTTGACGGTGTTTGCGAGTTTTAAATTGTATGGACTACTACCATCAACCTTAACCTTCGGCGTGCTTGCGTTACTGGCAGGGTTAACAGTGATGTTTTCGGTGTGGCAAAATGCGCTGCCGCTTGCGGTCTTGGCGTTCGGTGGGGCGTTTTTTGCGCCGATACTGGTCAGCCGACCTGACGGTAGTGTGGTGATGTTATTTAGTTATTATTTATTACTCAATATAGCGGTTGCGGTGATTGCCCATTATCGCACTTGGAAATTGCTCAATGCGCTCAGCCTAGCAGTGACCTTTGGGCTTGCTTATGTGTGGGGATTTCGTGCATTTAGTGGCAATAGTGCAGGTGCAGGCTGGCTGTCATTACGCTGGCAACTGCTGGGGTTATTGGTTGGGCACATGGCGCTGTATTTGTTTATTGCAGTTAGATACTCTCAGCAGGTCGTGAGTTATAACCAAACGCTGCTACAAATGAACACGGGAGTAGCCAAACGCCCGATTATATCGATAGATTCAGGATTGTTGTTTGGCACCGCGTTACTAGGGTTTGGGCTGATGGCAAGCTTGCTCAATGATTTGCCTTATCATCTGGCCTTTGCTAGCAGTGCGTTATCGGCTATTTATTTGAGTCTAGGATTGTGGCTGCTCAAACATCATCGCCGTAGCATCGCAGGTGACCCACAAGCCAACAACCAATTTGATAACAGCTTTGAGCTACTGATTGAAGCCAGCCTTGCGCTCGGCTGTGGGTTCTCGGCTCTGGTGATACCACTGGCGCTATCAGCCAAATGGATTAGTATCGGTTGGGCAGTGCAGGGTGCTGCATTGGTGTGGCTCGGTGCGCGTACCCAAAGACGCTGGACGGTATATTTTGGGTTGGCATTGCAAGGCTTTAGTATCCTGTTATTGGTGGGCTTTGATACCCTCATGCGGCATTGGTATGGGCTACTGGATCAATTATCTATTCCGCACCAAATGTCTATAGTGGCGGCTTCATCCACCTTGCCACTGACCGTATTGACAGCGTGTGTGCTGCTGTCTGCTTTTATTTTGCGTCAGCACAGGGTCAATATCGCGGCAGCCACATCCCAAACGGCAGCCACACTCCAAGCTAAAGCCCAGCCTCAACCTCAGCCTAAACCTAAACCTGCGGCAGTCAAAACGACGCATAAAAGGTTTCAACAAATTGCTGATAATGCTAGTCACAGCTTTGTTGCAACCGCGCTTGTGGTTGTTGGGTTTGTGCTGTATCTGTCGGCGATTTTATCCGCTGACCCCTTTTGGAACAACGGTGGCAAAACCACCACTATCAAACTTGCCGTGGCTATGGCGGTATTTTTAATTGTGGGACAACTGATACATCAGCGTTTTGTTTGGCGCAGTATGCGTAAGGTGAGCCGCTTGATTTTACCGTTTGCGATGATGAGCTGGGTGCTAGTCTGTCTCACCCACGTTAAGGTCGAGACGGTTGTAGACCTAAACGATTATCACATCAAAGCATTTAGCGGGTTGGGGCGTTATTTGCTCGCCATGCTTGGCTGTTTAGCCATCGCAAAATTGCTAGGCGCGTGGCTGCTTAGTCGCTGGCACCGCGACCGACTCGATACAAGCGTTGACGCGCTCGTTTGGTTTTTGACACTGATTGCCATGCTAACTTGGATGCTGCAACAAGTGCCATTTAACTATTGGCAGCATGCCCAAGAGCTTCGAGCCATTATCACTATTTTACCGACCGTGTTGGCTGTGCTTGGTTTGATGAGTTTGTTGTTGTTGCCAAGATTGCAGGCGCTTGGTGGTCGTTTGCTTGGTTGGTTAGAGGTTGATACGCTACTGAAACACAGCGCTTATATTTTGGTACCGATGACCTTTATTTGGAGTTTATCTGCCAATTTCTCGTTAGACGGTCAGCTATTGGGCGTTTATCTGCCGCTGCTCAATCCACTGGATTTGACCTTAATCAGTATTTTACTGTACCAATGTTATGTGGCACTCAAAATTGATAACACCTATCGTACTATCGTTTTGGTGGTTTGCGGTCTAGGGGCATTTGTGACAGTCAGTAGTATGTTGGTGCGTGGGTTTGCCAGCGTTTGGGGCACGCCGACGTGGGAAAATGGTGCTTGGTCAGTCAGTATGGTACAGACGGGGCTGACTATCTTATGGACCGTCATTGCGATGGTATTGATGTTCTTGGCAAACAAAAAAGCCATTCGCTTGGTATGGTTTGCCGGTATCGCATTATTGACCATTGTGGTTGCCAAGTTGGTATTGATTGATATGTCGAATACCAGTGCGGTATTACGTGTGGTGTCTTTTATCGGGGCAGGCTTATTGATGCTCGTCATTGGTTATCTTGCACCCTTACCGCCTAAGTCAAGTAAACCTAAGGCAGGTAAACTCAATTCAGGCAAACCCAATGCAGCCAAAAAAAGCTAAGTAGACCCCTGCTAAAGCTCGTGAGTAACGTGGGTTATTTTTCGTATTTACGGCAGGCGGGCTTAGCTAAATGCACAAAGACTTGCTGGCTAATTGTCTTTAAATTGTAACATCTGGCTAGAATTTATCCAAAATATCGGTTCTCTTGTTAGTGGTTTGTAGCACGGTATAGAAGTTTTGAATGGGTATTGTTAATATCTTTATAGGGCAAAGTGCAACAGCAATTAAAGTATAAATCTAATTACTATCAATAAGTTAGAAAAACACTTATCGCGTTTCTAACATAAAAAATTAATGTTGTTACTGTCTACTGATGCTTACAATGCGAGGCCATGGTTTTTTTAAATTTTTTTAGATTAACTGCAACTGATGGCTTTATGTTGATACCCAAACACACGCTACGCTGCTTCTTGGGATGATTAATCTGGTAGGTCGGGGTTTTGTCAATGTGCTTCGCAATTTGCTAAGTTATAAAGCAACATAAATTATCAAGTAGCTATGCAGCTAAAATGAAGTAACAATGAAGCTAAAATGAAAAACAATAAGCACTGTCACGTAAGATTAGCCAAACACCGCGCCTGTATTTTATCGGCAACCTTATTTTCGCCGCTATTTTTGATAGCTATCATTTACACACAAGCAGATGCCCAAAATCCCACGCAAACGGCATCCATCACTGTTGCTTCGCAAAAAACCAACACGACCACGGTAGCGCCCGCCATCGTTGACAATTCAGAGCAAGAGCATGACACTGACAGTATCAACTATGGCTTTGAGGCATTGCAAAATAGCTTTGCAATCGATATTGATTTACCGGTCGAAAACCTAGATGACAACCCTAACAGTGCCCAACTGGTAAAATTTTCGTCGTTAACGCCCAGTTTGTTAGCTTTAATCATGCAGCAAAATGGGGCAACTATTAGCGATAAACAAAATTACCGCTTGATTGATGCCAAAGGTCATATTATGCCGATGGCGATTCGCCCGGTCAGTAAACAATCATCCGTCAATCAAGTATTGCAAGTAGTGAGCGTGGAGACGGATAACCCCAATGCGGTGGAAAAATTACGCCATGCGTTGACCGTACAGCTTGATAACCCAGACAACCAACAATCGATTAACATTGACCTTAGTAATTTACCTTCAAACCCAGTCGCCGCTGTTACCAATAGCCCAGTCAGAACTTGGTGGTTAACCAATCCCAACTTTGCCAAAAATCAATCTACTTTATCAACCGCGCAAGCAGTCAATCTTTGGCTAAAATTTTTACCCGTGAATTCAGCCCAGCCCAGCAAGCGCCCACTACAACTGCAAATTTATGGCAGTGATGACTTGCAAAGCTGGCAGATGGTCAGCCAAACGGTGGTCAGCCCTTTTGACTCTAGCCAACGTGGTCAACCTAGCCAGGCTACTCAACATAGCCAAATGGTAGCGCCGCAAGCTGACGGTACCAATCAGCCGATAGCGACAGGCAATGCTATTGCCATCGAGCCGCAGCAAACCAATTATCGGTATTGGCAAGTGGTGGCAAATCAGCCTATCAATCTTGAGGCAGCAAGCTTAAATCGCATGGTGAGTGAGGCAAGTTTCTTCTTGACCCGCGCCAATTTTTCAAAAACCAAAGATAACGCCAACCAATGGCGGCTTAGCCTTGCTCAACCCATGTTGACCACAGGGGTGAGTTTTTTTGTCCCCGAAAATCAGCTGTGGCAAGTGAGCATCAACGTACCTGAGCAAGAAGCCAATCAATTGGCTAAAATCAACAAGACCGCTAATGTAAGTGAGGATAAAACTCTAGCCAATTCACAAATTGATAAAAACCATACCACGGTCAGTTGGCAACCCACGTTGACCAAGTCGCTGCAATTGGGCGGTCAAATGCAGCAAGATGATTTACCAGTTGATCTGTTAACGCCCATGTATGAGATGTACTTTTTAGCACAAGGCACAGCGCCTTACCGACTGGTGATTAACGAGCCAGGTGTATTACAACAACCCAATATCACTCTCTCCAACCAACAACTAACCAGCCTCGGCAATACCGTTGAAGGACAAATGCAAAATATCGAGGCATTGAACAATCCCAACGCGTCATTTGAACGCTACAAAAAATGGGCACTGTGGGGTGTGCTCGCCGCGATTGTAGCGGCTTTGGCGTTGATTGCCCTGCGTTTATATCAACAAACTACTACCCAAGCCCCCAAAGAATAAGCGATAATACAATCAAACATACTTCATCGAAAATACCCCATCAAAAATAAGGGATTATTTGCATGCCTGCTGCTAGCCAAACCATTAGTGACACCTCGACCACCGCGCCGCACATTAGCTCACTACTACGTATTGAAATCGCCAAACAAGTCGCACTTGCGCTGCAAGAAGACATCGCGACTGGGGATATTAATGCCCAGTTAATACCTGACACACAGCGCGATACGGCAACGATTATTTGTCGTGAACCGATGGTAGTCGCGGGCAAGGCATGGGTGGATGAAGTATTTCGCCAGCTTGACCCCAACATGCAGCTTGATTGGGCAGTCAAAGATGGTGATGCTGTGGCAGCCAATCAAATTTTGGTGACGCTCATCGGTAACACCCGGGCGCTACTGACGGGTGAACGTACCGCGCTCAATTTTTTACAGACTTTATCATCCACTGCCACTGTGGTTGCCAACCATGTGGCGGTCATCGCAGAACTACCGACCAAATTGTTAGACACGCGTAAAACCTTGCCAATGCTACGCCATGCGCAAAAATACGCCATGCTATGTGGCGGCGGCAATAATCACCGTATCGGGCTATACGATGCCTTTTTGATAAAAGAAAACCATATCATGGCGTGTGGCGGTATCGCCCAAGCAGTCAGTCAGGCGCGTCAGATTGCCAATAAGCCAGTGGAAGTTGAAGTAGAAAATTTTGATGAGTTGCATCAAGCCATCGCTGCCAATGCTGATATCGTGATGCTCGATAATTTTACCATTGAAGATACCCAAAAAGCGGTCGAGCTGGTTGCTAGTCTTGGCAAGCCTTGCCAGCTTGAAGCTTCAGGTGATATTAGCCTTACCAATCTACGCCAAGTGGCAGAAACAGGGGTGGATTTTATCTCAATGGGTGCGTTGACGAAGCATATCAAAGCCATTGATTTATCGATGCGTTTTCAACAATAAATCGGTTAAAAATACATCGATTAAAAATAGTCGGCTTTTTTAATGCCATTCTCGATAGGTCATAGCATGATGCAAACCATTTTAATGATTGGACTGGGCAAAATTGGTTTACCAGTTGCTAAGCAATTAGCGCTGCAGGGGCATTGCGTGATTGGTGTTAGCCGCTCCACGCCGACAGATTTGGTTTTCTGCAGCCCCAGAACACCCAAGCTACCGCCCGATAATGACCATCTATATCAGGAAAATCTACATTTTGTTGCCAGTGATGCGCGCACGTTAGACGTTGCGCAGCTAAGTCAATGGACCAGCCAAATTAGCCAAATCTGTATCATTGTCAGTCCAGATACCCTGTCGCTACAAGGCTACCGTGACAGTTATTATGCGATTGCCGAGCATGTGGTGCGATTGGGTGACCATCTGCCAAACCTCAAGCGTGTGGTATTTATTTCTTCGACAGGCGTTTACGGACAAAACGCGGGCGAAATCATTGATATCGATACCCCTGTGTTCGCGCCAGCGAGCGCCACTTCTCAAGTGATTTTGCAGACTGAGCAGTTGTTGCAGCAGCACTTTGAAGATAAGAGCGTCATCATTCGCCCAAGTGGGATTTATGGGCAGTCACGACTGCGTCTACTGACTATGGCAAAACAGTTAGCAGCGCAGTCGCCAAATAAGGTTAGCGATTATCCGAGTAATACATGGACTAATCGTATTATAGATACAGATTTAGTCAGCATCATTGTCAAGGTCATCAATGCGGGTCAAACCGTGCCAGTTTACTTGGCGACAGATAACGCGCCAGTCCCGCTCTATACTGTGCTAAACTATTTGGCGACTGCACAGGGCTTGAACTTATCGCTGCCCTGTATGGAGCCAACAACGGGCAAACGCATTATCACTAACTTGCCAGCTACTTGGCTCAACTACCCAGATTGGCAGTCAGGCTATCAGCATATTTTGTCGAGTTTAGGCGAATAGTGATGGGTGGTAAGCTTCAACAAAAATTTTTCAGCATTTACCTATCAGTGATTTTATAGCCGTGTATGCCATGACGTATTCCAATACTGAGCGCCAAGCCGCAAGAAACCAAGTGGTTAAAGACAGAGACCAGCTACGCCATCCCAATGTGATGACAGAAACAGAAAGATTGGCTTTGCCCGATCCTTGTCGCCCGATTGATAAGCGCGTCATACCGGCGCGTCATACCATTGACGTCTATATGCAAAAACCGCTTTCATTGCCAGTGGCGGATACCAACAACCTCACCGCTAGTGTAAAAGAGGTTGCCAAGCCCTACCCAATGAAGGACAACACAACAAAAACCCTTAAAAAAAGTCCGCAAAGTCATCAATCTGACATGCTAGAGCAGTTACTATCTGAGCAAACCATTGAGATGCGGCACTTTATCCAGCAGCAGCAACAGCAGGCCAATAGCAGCCAAAGCAAACACCCGTCATTGCATTTACCGCTGTCTTTGTTGCCACAGCTCGTCAATGACAGCAGTGTTTCACTGATGAAAGAGGTGATGGGTCAATACCCGCATTTAGCGAGTATGAATACGCTTACAACATCCTTGTCACAGCAGACATTGCAAAATTCCTGCGCACATCAAGCCAACGATGCCCCCAGCACACAGTCTGACGCCACCTATAATCAAGCGCTACTTAATATCGAAACCAAACTGTATCTGATGGGACAAATGTACCATATTATGCTTTGTGTATTTTTGCTATGCCAATGCAAATCACGCAAATCACTCAACCCCCAAATCACCTTGCAAGACTTGGCTGATGCTATCAATCAATACATCGAGGCGCATCGCACCCAATTGCATTTTTTGACCCGGCATAACGATTTATATATCGAGCCGACGCATGTTGCACTCGCTGCGCTTGCCATGGATTGGCAAGTGGGTAAGCAAACAGCCATCAGCAAACGTACTATCACCATTAGCTCGCAAAACCCAATCACAGGCGGCTAATGGTATTTTTTAACTTGTTCTTTTTTGGAGTCGCGTATGTCGCAATTATCTCAAGCCCAAGCATCTCAAACCCCATCCTCTCAAACCCAAGCCGCTCACGCACCGCAGTTTATTCCTCAGCATTTTATTGAAGTGGCACTCAAAAACAACGTATTAAAATTTGGCGAATTTACCCTAAAATCAGGTCGTATAAGTCCGTATTTTTTTAATGCAGGTTTGTTATCAACAGGTGAGCTATTGTCGGTTTTGGCAAATGGGTATGCTGATGCGCTTGCCAAGCAGCTACAATCTACCGAAAGTAGCGATTTAGTGATTTTTGGGGCAGCATACAAGGGTATTCCGTTTGTGGCGGCGACCGCGCAAGCACTGTGGAACAATCACCAAATCAATGCCGATTGGGGCTACAACCGCAAAGAAGCCAAAGACCACGGGGAAGGCGGTATGCTGGTTGGCGCCGATCTCAAAGGCAAATCAGTTTGGGTGATTGATGATGTGATGACCGCGGGTACAGCGATGCGCGAAGTCGTTGCGCTATTAGAAAAATCAGAGGCCAAAGTCGCGGGGATTATCGTTGCGCTGGATCGTAAAGAAAAAGGTCAAAGCGAACAATCTGCCATTCAAGAATTGGCGCAAAGCCTCAATGTACCGGTACTTGCCTTGGTCACGATGGATGACATTACTGAGTATGTCGCCAAAAATGGCACGCAGGAGGAACTTGCCAAAATGCAAGCTTACCGCGAGCAATACGGCGTTCAATAAGCGGCTGCTATCACCCAACCCCGCTAACGATAGATTGTTTTTAATTAACCATTGAAGAGGACGGCTATGTTGACAAAAGCCTTGCCCACCACACTAATAACGGCACACCTTTTACGTGTTGGCACTGCACTTACCTTATCGGCAATATTATTTGCGCTTGCAGGTTGTAGTAGTATCAATGAAATGATGGCGGAGGGTAGCAAACCGCCTGCGATTGTCAATGTGGCAACTGACCAACAGCCGTTTTATGATGCTTTAAATAGCCTTATCTTGCCGCCAAAATCACCGCAAGCTGCGCCACAAGGCATTGCCGATGGTCCTTATAATGGCGTGATGCCAGAAGGGGAGCAATTTACCACCTTTGTGAAGAACGGTTACTTTGATGAATTTTTGGTGGTGTACTACCCAAACTTTGTGACCCAGCTTCGCACCGATTTGGTTAACGGTTTATATGATGGTTGGGTGACGTATCGATTGTCCGATAGCCGTATCAAACAAAAAGTATTGTTCCGTCAGGGTGTGGTACAAGAAGCGATTGTTTACAGCCAAGCGGGAAATCCTGAATACCATTTTTGGTTTACCAATGAACAACCGACCAGCGGTATGCGCTACGATAGTAATGGCAATGCGGTCGAATCGATGTTTTAATAGCAAAATGAACAATTGATAAAAATTGAACAAGCATACTAATAAGGATACTAATAAGGATACTAAATGAAACCACTGAATTTTCTAATCGTTATGGACGATATCCACACTATAAACTACAAAAAAGATACCACGCTTGCGATGCTATGGGCGATTGTAGATCGTGGTCACACGGCGCGTTATTGCCAAATTCACGATTTGTGGCTCGATAATGGCGCATTGCAAATTGATAGCCAATCGCTCAAAACGTTTAAAGACCCTGCACGTTTTTATGAACTGGGGGAAAAGACCACGCAGCCTGCTAGTGAATTTGACGTCATCTTGATGCGTAAAGACCCCCCGTTTGACATGCAGTTTTTGTATAGCCTGTACTTGCTAGAATACGCTCAGCGAGCAGGTGTATTGGTGGTCAACAACCCAGAAAGCGTACGTGACTGTAACGAAAAACTGTTTGCGACACAATTCCCTGAGCTGATGACACCGACGATTGTGACCAACAAACAAACCCATATCCGTGATTTTATCAAAACCCATCAAGATGTCATCGTCAAACCGCTTGATGGCATGGGGGGGATGGGTATTTTTCGTCTGACCGCCGATAGCCCTAATATCGGCTCAACCCTTGAGATGCTAACCCAGCTTGAAAGCTTGCCTGTGATGGCGCAAAAATACTTGCCCGAAATCAAGGACGGCGATAAACGCATTTTAATTGTCGGTGGTAAGCCCGTGGATTATTGCTTGGCGCGTATCCCAAGCCAAGGCGAAACGCGCGGTAATCTAGCCGCAGGTGGTCGTGGTGTCGCCATGCCATTGTCAGCGCAAGAGCGCCAAGTTGCTGAGCAAGTGGCGCCTGTGCTACTGCAAAAAGGCTTGTACTTTGTCGGACTCGATGTGATTGGTGGCAAAGTGACAGAGATTAACGTGACTAGCCCCACCTGCGTGCGTGAGATTGACGACCAATGCGGCACGCATATCGCAGAGGATTTTATTGCGTTTATTGAATCGCATATTGAAACCCATATTGAAACGCAAATTCACTAGCTGTCATTGTCAAAGCAAAATAAAAAACCCAGTCATTGACTGGGTTTTTTATATCATCGCTTGGCAGGGTATTAAGCTTTAAACGCCAAATAACCCACCGCAGCACTGTAGCCATCTTTGAAGTTTTGGTTAATGAGCGGGCGAACCGCTGTCTCAACGGCGGGGACAAATGTCATATCACCTGGGTGTTGGAAGTTTGACATGATATAAGTATAGCCATTGACTTCATCGACCGCGTGTAGGCCCGTTGACTCAGCGCCCGCTGGTGTTGACAGGATACGCGCTAATTTTTTGGTATCAACATTGTATGCCCAAAGATAGTTGTTAACGTGGTAACCAGAGTCTTCACCGATAAATAAGGTACGCATTTTTTCAGAGAATTTTAGGTTGTCCGGGCAAGAGATTTTATCAATGTTAGACGTATTACCGAGCGCGTCTTTGGCAATGTCTTCCCCTGCTAAGCCTTCAGGTACATACATACGGGTAGAGACCCACTCAGAGTTAATCGCTTTACCATTGTTATCAACCTGACCGCCTTTAAGCTCATGGGCATACACCGCGCCTGATTTTAGCTGAGCCACTTTCACATCGTACTCGTCCGTGGTCATCGATTTTTCAATGCGCGACATGGCAGAGTAGGCGATTTTATCTTTGATATTGACCGTGGTGCCTTCCATTTTGGTAAACGCCATTGACGCACCTTGCAGCGCTGCGTAGCGGTGGGTTTCTAAAAATGCCGCCGCTTGGGTGAGTTTGTCTGCCGGTAATTTGCTATTTGGCGCAAGTTTTACCCAGTTATTTGCCCCGTCATAGCCGATTTTTTTGTAAGAGGTATCATTCGGGTCAGTGTATTTGACATCCATGATATCGGTTGGTACTACCGTATTGGCTAGGGCTTCGATTTCAGCACTGGTCGCATGTCCCAAATGAATCCATTTGATGCTAAAATCGCTGGCAGCCGCAGGGCCACCTTTTGCTGACGTTTGGCTGATTTTGGCGACATAGAGGTTACCTGCAGATAGGTCAGCTGCTTTATCGGCAACAAACATGAATAAACCACTGTTAGTGAAGTCATCACCCATCAACGCAGTACGTTGGTCAGGCATCACTTGAATCAGTTCATGAGAGATACGACCTAAATTAAAATGTTTTTTCGCGATACCAGAACCATCAGCATTGACTACGATTTCTGGTAAATGACCATAGTGGTATGGGTTTGCTTTGGTTTCATCACCGTATAAGTTTTTGCTAAATGCTTTAAATTGGGCGCTGCTTTTAGCCATGAAAGCGTCTGGTTCATACTCTTCTGATGACAAATGCGTATTCCACGGTGAGAGGGATGCACCACAAGTAATCCATAACCCATACACTTTTGACATATCCACATTGTGGTATTTGACGACTTTGAGTTCGCCTGTTTGTGGGTTTTGGTCAAGTGTCACTACCGCAATGGGTGAAGGTAGTGTACCGTAAGTATTGCTGCCTGCTTGGTCTTTACTTGTATATTCAAACTGCACCACCGCAAATACGGTATTACCTGTTACCCCTGCCACGCGCGCGCCTTTAACTGTCAATAATGAAGAACCATCGGGACAATCAGAGAAAAACTGGCGCGTAGATGCCAGTACTGAACTATCCATGATGGGCTTGTTATAGATATCAAAATAGCCGCCTGCAATGATGTCATTACCCTTTAAGTCTTTTAATTTATCGCCTGTTATAAAAAAAGGTTGATACTGTAGCTTATAGTCAGTCGTGGTATTGTCATCAAAGGTTGCTTTTAGCTTTGAATCGACATACACCGTTGCCATATTGGCGGGATTTGATAAATTTGGTGCAGCCATACCGACAAATTCAGTCGCTTTAATGGTTTTTTGTGTATTATTGAGTATACCTGCTGTGGTATTAGTATCACTATCACTATCACAACCTGTTAATAAGGTGGCAACAGAGCCTGTGGCAAGTGGCAACGCAGGCACCCCTGCCAAAAAACGAATGACATTACGGCGGCTAATGGTTTGGTCTAATTGATTAATTTCAGTCATGAGTGAATTCCTTGCTGATAGCAGTTAGCAGTTGGCTACGAAATAAATTTTATTGAAATAATGCAGAAACAATTATGCTGAGTATGTTAGAGGGGATATGTGACAGTGGCTTGACTGATTCGTGACAGAACGGTGACAACTAATCATCCGGTTTGAATATAAAGCGATACCATGGCTGCAAAATCTTGATGCTACTTAGCAATTAAAGTGATTTACTTTATTATTGAGTGAAATAATGCTATGATTTTGCCATTTTTATGGTGATTGTTTTTTCCGATAAACGGTCAGTCATACGGGGTTTTCTAATCCCCACCTCACCTAAATTGGATTGGATTGGATTGGATTGATCAAGGATAATAAGATGAGTGAGCCAACGATGCAAAAACCGCGCGTGCTGATGATGGCAGCAGGCACGGATTGGCATCGACCACTTTTTGGATGCCTGCTGGGTTGCCAGATATACTACCTTGAATGCTGCCTGATCAGATGGGAACACCTTACGCTTATTCACCGCTGTCCGAATCACGCTGTTTAGCGACTCTATCGCATTGGTGGTATAGATCACTCTTCTGATGTCTTTAGGATAACCAAAGAACACCGTTAAGCCCTCCCAGTTATTGCGCCAAGACTTGATGACATGCGGGTACTCTTTGCCCCATACTTCATCAAAGTGCTCAAGGTTGGCCTCTGCCATCTCAAGCGTATCAGCACCGTAGATGGCCTTTAAATCAGCTGCTACGGCCTTCTTGTCCGTCCAAGGTACGAACTTCATCGAATAGCGCACCATATGCACGATACACAGCTGAACCTGAGCGTTAGGGTAGACCGTATTAATGGCATCAGGGAAGCCCTTTAAACCATCGACACAGGCAATAAGAATATCTTGAACCCCGCGGTTTTGTAGCTCAGTGAGAACACCAAGCCAGAATTTAGCGCCCTCGTTCTCTGATAGCCACATGCCAAGCAGCTCTTTTTTACCATCAAGAGCAACGCCTAAGGCCAGATAGATAGCTTTGTTGATGATCTGCTTGTCCTGACGAACTTTGACGACAATGCAGTCTAAGTAGACGATAGGATAGACGCTGCTCAGTGGCCGGTTCTGCCAAGCGGTGATGTCATCCAAGAT
>ERZ501028.2-NODE-2-length-85254-cov-5.957042_pt1 | contig 85254 bp, 79 predicted proteins | sample MGYA00248895_ERZ501028 | MGnify/ENA primary metagenome ERZ501028 (study PRJEB25958, sample SAMN03398576) | human skin metagenome | study: EMG produced TPA metagenomics assembly of the Human Skin Microbiome Metagenome (human skin metagenome) data set.
CAAAAGAGTCACTTCGGTGGCTCTTTTTTTATGCCTAAGCTTTTGTTAATAGGTTAATTTGCCAATAAAATTCACTATTGGTTAATATTGGGTTAGGTGATTTTAGGCAATAAAAAAGCCAAGCGCTAAGCTTGGCTAAATGATATACCGCTAAATACTAGTGTAGACCGCTGATATAGTCAGATAATACTTTAATATCATTATCTGATAATTTTGATGCCACGATTTGCATCATGCCTTTATCGCCTTTTTTAGCTGCATCATTCATACGCATTTGTGAAGGGTCGGTTACATCGTCTTCACGACCTGCCGCACGGAACAGTTTTAATTGGGTTGCGATATAAGCTGAATGCTGACCGCCAATACGTGGGAAAGCGGCTAAATCATTACCATTGGCTTTACCACCGTGACAGCCTGCACAAGGAATCACACCGCGTGTGCTATTACCACCATAATACAATTTTTGCGCTGTTGCTGCGTAAGCAGGATTGGCATAACCTACCCCCCAACGTGGTTGGCTTGCATAATAACCTGCCACATTCGCCATGTCTTGGTCATTTAATTTTGCCACTTGCGCTGACATAATAGGATTGACACGCGCGCCTGATTTGAATTCGGTTAGCTGTTTATAGAGATACTTAACGTTTTGTCCGCCAAGGTTAGGCTGTGCAGGAACAGTACTAACACCATTGACGCCATGACAAGCACCACAAACTGATTCAGCAATAACCTTACCTTTGGCAATGTCATATTTTGGTACGGTAACAGCTGCAGAACCGCTTACGCTGGCAATTAAAAGGCTTGCGGCAGTGAGTATTTTTTTCATCGGTAACAATTCCTACTAAAGCGTGTTGGTTATGACTCACAATGAGCTAGCGACAAAGGCATTACTTACAATATCAAAGCAACACCCAGTTATCATCATACATATTTATTGCTTTAACACTGGTGAATGTATCTACTAAGTTACAATATTATAGCAAGACAACCATGCGCTTGTCTGCAAAATTTGTAGGCTACCCTATTAATGAACGCTAATCATATGGCTAATACGGCATTTAAGTTAGCTAAATGATTTTAAAACACCGAGGGTTTTGTCGATTACAGTGACAGTCATGATTAAAACCATAATCGAATAATTGATATGGCTGATTATTATGCCATAACTCGATAATCATGTAAAAGTCATTTGCAGGTTGGCAAGCGGGTTTCACTACAAAAAATATCTCACAAAACAGCGGTAGCAAGTGCTCAAAATTTTGGGTTATGGGTATTTGCTGATACAATAGCGCTTTAACATTAAGATTATGTGCTGATGATGGATTCTACTAACACCCTTGCGCCAACTGCGATTACTGACGATAGTGATGCGGCAAAACGCTGGTTGCATCAAACCCAATTTATGCTGTCTGCCCCTACCTTCAAACTGTGTCCTGCCGATACGGGTCGCGAAGTTGCTTTTGCTGGCCGCTCAAATGCTGGTAAGTCCTCTTGCATTAATGCATTGACCCAGCAGCGCCAGTTAGCCCGTTCCTCCAAAACCCCAGGTCGCACCCAAATGATTAACTTTTTTAATATGGGCAATTTGGATCAGCGGTTGGTGGATTTGCCGGGGTATGGCTATGCCGCCGTGCCCGAGGCGATGAAAAAAGAATGGCAGTCAGAGCTGGAAAGATACCTAATTTCGCGTAAAAGTCTCGCCGGTTTAGTGCTGCTCACAGACATTCGCCATCCATTAAAATTCTTTGATGAGCAAATGCTACACTGGGCAAAAGATGGTGAGCTTGAGGTTCATGTGCTATTAACCAAAGCCGATAAGCTCAAATATGGTGCTGCCAAAAACACGCTGCAGCAAACCCGCAATCAGCTTAATAAATTAAAATTGCCGTTTAGTATTCAATTATTTTCCGCCCAAGATAGAATTGGGCTCGAAGAACTGTCACTGAAACTTGCCAGTTGGTTGGCGCTACCTGAGCAGAATGAGCCAACGGATAATGAACCTACGTTAACCGTCTAATGGTTAAGATGGTTTAAACTGATTGGCGTCTTGTACTTGGTTGATTTGCTGGTTCAGCAGTGCCAGCAAAGATTGGTTACTAGGTAGCTGCTTTGCTAACGATTTGGCTTGGGTCAGTGATGTCACCGCGTCTTTTAGCTCATTGCGCCATAACTCGCCATACGCGCGATAGCGTAACGTATTGATGCGATGAATCAGTTGCTCATCGCCGCTACGATGTTTTGCAAGTAGTTGACTGGCTTGTTGTAATCGATCCCACACCATGACGTCACGGGGATTTTGCTTGGATAAGGGTTGAAGCAGCGCTAATACTTTTTGACCACTTTCTGCAGTAGGTCGATATTTTAAATAAATGTCACTTAGATAGCGTGGCACATCTGTGCGCTCAGGATACACAGAGGCGAGTTGCTGCAATTTAGCGATTGCCACATCGACATTGCCTTGCTGCGCCGCTAACTGACTAAATGTCACGACTGCTAGGGGATTGGCGAGCGTGTTGATGTCCTTATCAAAATCCTGCATTAAACTTTGTGCCGCTTTGGGTTGCCCGTTATCAAGATAATAATTAATCAGCGCAAGCTTGGCACCTTCACTCGTTTTTGCCCCTTGTTCCAAATCGGCTTTGTTGACTAGATAGCCATAGTAGCGAGCACGCCACTGGATTTGTTCAAACAGTTGCGCGCGCTGCTGTTGAATAGATTGATAACGGTTTGACGCCATATTAGCCTGACTATCACGCTTGTAAGTTGCGACTCGCGCCCTTGCTTCACTGATTCTATCTGCGGTGAGCGGATGGCTTAAAATAAAACTGGGAATCAAGGTGTTACTTTTGACAGGGTTTTGTTGGTCTAGGGTGGCAAAGAAACTGGGCATGGCATTGACATCATAGCCCGCTTGGTTCATGATTTGCATGCCAATACGGTCGGCTTCTCGCTCTTGCCCACGGCTATAGGAAGCAGCAGCGTTGGCTGACATCGCCTGAGAGCCTAGCATGACAGCGGCAGCGGCATCACCATCTCCGACTTTAGATGCTGCGACGCCCGCCAAAAGACCGCCTGCCTGCATTAGTAGCTGTTTGGTCTTTTCATCATTGCGATGTTGATAATGGCGCTGGCTAACATGAGCAATCTCATGCGCGACGACGCTCACTATTTCATCCAGACTTTTAGCTTTATCCAACAAACCGACATTGATGCCGATAAGCCCAGACGGTACTGCAAAGGCATTGATTTGCTTGTCATTGATAATCACCAGCCCCATGGGTGCGTTGAGACCTGCTACTGCATTGATTTGCCACACAATTTGTTCAAGCGATTGCTGCAACCAAGGGTCTTTTATCAACGCTGCATTGCCGTTGATTTGTCGAAGTGCCCACTCACCGACTTGGCGATTTTGCTCGGTATCGATGAGCGCTTGCCCATTGTCCATAGAGGCTAATTGGCTATTGACTTGGGTAGGCTCAGCACTTGCAATCATGACTAGATTAAAAGCAGGCACACTTTGATAGGAAAAGTTATCGACAGCAAGCACGCCCGTTGATAGGGTACTTAATAAAGCAACTACGGGCGTTTTTCTAAATAAATAACTAGCAGATAAATAACTAGCAAGTGGATTGATGGGCATGCGCGACCTTTGACAGCGAATTAGCTTAGAATGATGTTTAAAAAAATGGTGTTTAAAAAAAGGTAAATGCTAAATAATACTGCTCAATATACAAATTTCAGCAGCTTTAAAAAGCCAAATTTTGTAATGATATCTTGCTACAATCTACCGACCACTAAGTACAGGATAAAGGTTAGATTTTCAAAAATATAATGCTAACTTTGATTTATCTCAATCGTCTACACTTGTAATTTAGCCTATAATAACCATCTAACACACTTTGAATTTTCCAGTAGCGATTTTATTACCATGACGGATTCTTCTCAGATTACGCTAAATCCTGCCTTACTATCGGATGACGACTTTTGCCAAGATTGGGGGTTGTTTCACTCAGGCGAACATAACGATTTCCACATCGATGCTCAAATTGAGCATTATGTGGATGGCAAAGGACTCGCCTGCCCGATGCCGCTGCTTAAACTTAAAATGGCACTAAAAAAGACTGCGTTGGGTCATGCGGTGTATGTAACTGCAACCGATCCTAACAGCAAGCGTGACATCGCAGCTTTTTGTCAGCATGCCGGATATACCCTGGTACAGCAGACATCAATCACACCGTCTGAAAATACAACAGACACAATCTTTCACTCGATCATAACCAAAAGTTGCTAAACGCCTCTTACAAAAAAGCTGGCTTTAAGGCATACTAAATAACAGAAATTAAAGGACAATTGACAGGCTATTTCATGGCTACAAAGACCAAAACAACGACAATAAAAAAGACTGCCAACGCAAAAAAATCGACCAAGCTTGATGATAAGCTGGGTGGCGACCCACACGCTGCATTTGATGACATCGACGATGACGAACTCGATGAATTTGATGAGCCAGACTTTGATAGCTTAGGTGACGACGATATCGACCTTACACAGCTCCCTGATAGTTATGATGACTATGATGAGTTGGTGGACGAGGCTGATGACGACTATGATGATGAGTTTGTTGAAAAACCACGAAAGACTGCATCGCGATCCCGTCAAAAGAAAGCCATGACCAATGCGCTTGTTCCTACCATGCCGACTGCGTTATCTGCACCTGGGGTAAATTTAGGCGCGTATATCAATGCGGTTCATCAAATTCCTATTTTGACGGCAGAGCAAGAACAGGAGCTAGCGCATCGCTATACTGACGAAGGGGATGTAGAAGCAGCACGGCTGCTGGTTATGTCGCATCTGCGATTTGTGATTCACATTGCGCGCAGCTACTCTGGCTATGGCTTGCCACAAGGCGATTTGATTCAAGAAGGCAATGTCGGTTTGATGAAAGCAGTGAAACGTTTTGACCCAAACAAAGGTGTGCGTTTGGTGTCTTTTGCCGTGCATTGGATCAAAGCTGAAATCCATGAATTTGTGATTCGTAACTGGCGTATCGTCAAAGTCGCAACCACCAAAGCGCACCGCAAGCTATTTTTTAACTTGCGCTCACTGAAAAAAACCAACAACCAGTTAACGCTCGAAGAAGCCGAAGCGATTGCCAAAGACTTAAATGTTACCGTCAAACAAGTGCTAGAGATGGAAAGCCGTCTGACTTCGTATGATGCATCGTTTGAAGCACAAAGTGATGATGAAGACGAAGGTCGCTATGCACCGCAGTATTTTTTAGAAGATGCGGCTGACCCTGCCGATATGGTAGAAGATGCTGATTGGGAAGAAAATAACAATTCAGCCTTGATGGAAGCGATGGAAGACTTAGACGATCGCTCGCGGGATATCGTACAGCAGCGCTGGCTCAATGAGCAAAAAGCGACCTTGCACGAGTTGGCGGCAGAGTACAATATCTCCGCAGAAAGGGTACGTCAAATTGAAAAAAATGCCATGGATAAAATCAAAGAAGCCATGTTAGCCAATACCCATTTGCAGTTGGATTAACCTTCATGAATTGGATAAGTATTGGCGCGATAAATATGGCAGTGGCGGTCGCCTGTGGGGCGTTTGCCGCACATGGGCTTAAACCGCGTCTGTCAGCCGAACAAATGGCTTGGTGGCAGACAGGTACGCAATACTTTTTTTATCACGCGCTTGGATTGTTGATTGTTGGTATGTTATTGCGTATAAACCTCACATCGCCTACTATCGCGTGGGTGATGCAACTGGGTATTGTGCTTTTTACAGGTTCGCTGTACTTGATGGCTTTGGGTATGCCACGTTGGCTCGGTGCCATTACCCCGATTGGCGGCACGCTGTTTATTATTGCATGGATTTGGCTTGCTATCAGTGTTGCTAAGCATACTTCATCAATTTAACCCCATTTAACCATAACAGAAAGCGTAACAAAACAGGAAGCGAAATAATGCCACAAGTGACTTTAAATGGTGACGTCAAACAAACGTTACATCAAAATCTCTTACAACTATTGGATGAAATGGGGCAAACCCAAGGTCGTTTTGCTGTTGAAATCAATGGTGAATTGATTCCAAAAAGCCAATTGGCAAATGTCACCTTGCAAGATGGTATGAACATCGAAGTGGTGCAAGCGGTGGGTGGTGGCTAATCATATCAGCGTAAAAAAAGCGGGTAAGTTACCCGCTTTTTTATGTTTGCGTTGCACTAATTTTTGGTCATGGCTAATAAACGATTGGCGGTTAGCCCGTGTAAAAAAACCGACATTGCAATCATTACCACACAAATCACCCAAATTTTTAGCGCTTCATCACTGGTAAATACGCCTTTATTCATCGCATAAGCAATATAATACAATGTACCAATCCCGCGAATGCCTAGTCCTGCCGTTACCCAGCGTTCATTGCGACTTATTCCCAGTTTACCTAGGCTAAAATAACCCACGATAGGACGTATCAAAAATATAAACGCCAAACATACCACATACACTTGCCAGCTAAGGGTGACATCACTCGCTAACGCTTGACCCACCAATAGTCCCAAAAATACCATCACGAGCGACATCAGCAAACCTTCAATTTGCTCAGCAAAATCATGCAAGCCTTCATGATATTCATGTTCACATTCTGAACGCCGAAGGGTTAATGCGGCGACAAATACCGCAATAAAACCATAACCATGCACAAACTCTGTAATGCTATAAGCTAGTAACATCAAGGCTAATACCATATAACTTTGCTCGACTTTATCCGGATGTGTCTTGGTAAATAGCCAATTTGCCAAAAACTTACCGACACAGTAACCCGCCGCCACCCCTGCAATGATTCGCCATAACACATCATAGCCCAACCAATGCAGCCAATCTTCTGCACCAAAACCCTGATTGAGAGACGCAGCGGTAGCAATCGCTATCGCTAAATACACAAACGGAAATGCCAGTCCATCATTGAGACCCGCCTCAGAGGTGAGGGTAAATCGGGTCACATCTTCCTGTCGTTCGGAGTTGGGTGGACCGACTTGGATGCTTGCCGCTAGCACAGGGTCGGTTGGCGCTAGCACCGCACCGAGCAAAATAGCCGCCGCCATACTGAGTCCAAAAATATAATGCCCCATCAATGCCATCGCGGCGATACCCACTGGCATCACAATCACCAACAGCCTTAAGGTCGGTTGCCAAGTTTTCCAATTGAGCGGACTATCAAGTTTGATACCACAACCGACCAACGAAATCACCACCACCACTTCTGTAACTTTTTCAATAGGAACGCCATAATTAAGCGGATTAATTCTAGGCAGCCCCATAAAAAAATACCCTAGCAGTGCGCCAAAGGTAATTTGTATCATAGGCAGGGATAGCGAAAGCTTGCGCGGTAGCACAGGAAAGAATGCCCCGATTAAAAACGCCAACCCTAAAAAAAGTAAAATCAAATTATAGTGTTCAAGCATACCCGTGTACCAAGATAAGTTGCTAAAAGAGCCATGTTACTGCGTAAAAGGTTTATCCCTTATGAATCCATTATGCAAAAAGGTAGGCATGCCATCAACCATTGCTGTTTAGCAAAATACCAAGAGATTTGTTAACAGTTCGAGAGTTGAGTTAAATTTGAAAATTCAGTTAAATTTAAAAGTTGAGTTAAATTCGAAAATTTAGTTATATTTGACGGCTTAGTTAAATTTGAGAATTCAGCTAGAAAAGATTTTGACTGACTATCTAAGCCCAACATTGCTATCAAAACCGCACTTTACGCTGCGTGGAAGAACCGATGTTCATACCTTCTCGGTATTTGGTCACGGTACGACGGGCAATATCAATGCCTTTATCTTGCAGGTGCTTCATAATACTACTATCAGATAGCGGTTTTTTGGGGTCTTCTGCCTCAATCATTTGCTTGATCATCGCGCTGATAGCGGTCGAAGAAACGCCCTCACCCTCATCACTACTGACTTGACTGGAAAAGAAATATTTTAGGCTAAATAGCCCTTTGGGGGTAATGATGGTTTTGCTGGTAGTGATACGAGAAACGGTTGACTCATGCAAGCCCACTTCATCTGCCACATCTTTGAGTACCATCGGCTGCATTGCCATGACGCCTTGCTCAAAAAAAGCCTGCTGACGTTTGACGATACAAGTTGCAACTTTTAGTAGATTTTGATTACGCTCTTCGATACTACGGATAAACAGCCGCGCATCATACAGCTGCTCTTTTAGATAAACGCCTTGCTCGCTGTTGTCATTGCGGCTGACAAGCTTGGCATACACTTGGTTAATACGCAGTTTTGGCAAGGTTTCTGGATTTAAGCTGACCTCCCAATGCTGCCCTCGCTGCACGACAATAACATCAGGAATGTCGTAGCTTTCAATGCCATTATCTAGCTGGCGCTGTGATTTTTCATAAGACAGTGCAGGATTGGGGTTTAATGTGCGCAATAAGGCAAGCGCAGGCTGAATCTCAGAGACGTCAAGATTGGATGATTTAAGCAGTGCATTGATGTTATTGTTGGCAAAAAATTCTGAATGCATCAAGATTTGCTTGGCTGCTTGCCAAGAGGGGGTATCACTCGGTAATTTATTGAGCTGAATCAGCAAGCATTCTGCCAAATTTCTTGCACCAACGCCCAGTGGCTCGCAGTTTTGTATTTGCTTAACCACAAGTTCAATGTCTTCAAGCGCCAAGTCCACGTTTTCAACTTGATAAAATGACAACATGGTATCAAAACTTTGAAATAGCTCATCATTCGATAGCGTGATAAAACCGCGCTCGTCCATGCTATCAATCAGATACTCCGCCATCAGCATATCAATGGTGGAGAGCCGTCTTAAATTCAGTTGCCAACGGACATAATCTTGAATATTTCCTTGCGTAGCAAGCTTATAATCATCCTGACTGTCTTCGCTATCAATGCCCGTGGCTGCCGAAGATTCATAGCTATAAATATCATCCCACTGTGCATCCACCGGCATGTCGACTTGCTGGCTGCTAAGATGCTCGCTACTATCAATGCCATCTAAGCCATATTCCTCATCATAGCGATAATCGCTGTCTGCATCACTGTCCCTATGCTTGTCATCATAACTGTCGCTGTAACTATCACTTGGGCTATGACTGGCATACTCATGCACTGCCGAGGGTTCACTGTGCTCGGGATAATCTTGGCTAGCAGAAGCAGGATAAAAATCATCCGACGCTAGATAATCTTCCAACACCTCAGTTTCATGGCGGTTATAGTCATCCAAATCAACTTCAGACAACTCAACACCTTCTACTTGATAGTCATCATCGTCATAGTCATAGTCATAGTCGTTATCCATGTCTTGTTCTGGATAGTTTTCGCTATCGGGTAGGTTATCGGCGTCGTCATAAGACGTCTCCCACTCTTCTTCACGCTCAAGCAGGGGGTTGCTATCGAGTTTAAGCTGCACTTCTTGTTCAAGTTCAAGACTCGATAATTGCAGCAAGCGAATTGCCTGCTGCATTTGCGGGGTGAGTGTCATCCCCGTCGTTAGCTTTGCCCCAATACCAATTTTCATAACGCGTTTTTTCAAGCCTTATTCTAGTGAGGTTAGTTTAGATGGTGTGTCTATGGTGTGTTCATGCTCTGCTAGGTTGCTAGTTTAGTATTGTTTCAACAAGATATGCTAGTATTTTTTGACATTCAGCCGTATATTAATTATCTGCACTTAACTTAACTGTGATTAGCTTAACTTTACTTAGCTGCAGCACCCACAAATTTTCCTAAATTTTTTGCTTACGAAATCAAACCATGACGAAACTGACAAAATTTGCGATTGTTGAACTCAATAGCCAGACCGATATTTTAGCAAATCTTCAATCTATTGAATTAGGTATTAAAATTGCCAGTGAACGCGGCACCCGCATGGTGATTTTGCCAGAAAACGCTTTTTGTTTTGGCAAACAGGGTTTTGCCAGTCAATATTTTGATGCCTTAAAAGCTTGGTCGGCACAGGCTGCCCGCCACTATGGTGTGTATCTGCTGGCAGGTACCTTGCCCTGCCCGTATCGACCTGACGGTACGCCTGTGGCTGACGGCAAACTTCGGCAAAGCTCACTATTATTTGACCCTGCTGGCGACTGCTTAGCGCGCTATGACAAAATTCATTTGTTCAAAGCCACCGTCAATGATAGCACAGGCAACTATGATGAAGGTAGAACCTTCGAAGCCGGTAATGCGCTCATTGTGGCGGATACCGAGTTTGGCAAAGTCGGCATGATGGTATGTTTTGATATTCGTTTCCCCACCCTTGCGGTCAAACTACGCGAACTAGGCGCAGATATATTGACCGCGCCTTCGGCGTTTACTTACCAAACAGGTAAAGCACATTGGCATGCGCTACTCACCGCAAGGGCGCTCGATAGCCAGTGCATGGTCATTGGCGCAGGTCAGACGGGTGACCATGTGGTCAATCCCTCAGCGCCTAGCAACGTTCGCAGCACTTGGGGGCATAGTGAATTTATCAGCAGTCATGGTGAGAGCGTTTTGACACAAAAAATCAATGCAGCAACCGACGCAGCAAACGATGCCGTAACCCGAGATTTCGATATCACTAACAATTTAGCGCATTTACCTTTATCCGCCAAAGCAGCAAGCTGGCTGCCTAAGTCAGATGGTCGCCAAGAGCTTGACAAAAATGCTGACCAAAATACCAATAAAACAACCCCATCACAGCAAGCCCCGACCGTGATTTTTGCCGACTTTGATGCGGATGCGCAGCAAATAACTCGGCAGAATATTGCGTTGCTCGAATGTCAAAAATTGACTATCATAGCAAATAATATCTAACGACCCTTAAGCGAAAAATGGATAATCCACTTTTTGAATATTTAAAGAATAGCCCAATTTTTAGTCGTCTTGATCCTTATATGTTTCAAGTGGTCGAAAACTCATTGCATTTTAGACAGTTGAGTCCGCAAGAAGTATTATTTACGGAAGGCGAGCATGGCGATTTTATGGCGTTTTTGCTGATTGGGGAGCTATCAGTCATTAAATACAGCCCTTCAGGGGCAGAAATTAAAGTCGGTGAAATTCGGGCGGGCGAAAGTACCGGTGAAATGGCACTGTTAGATTTATTAACTCGCTCCGCTACCATTAAAGCCGCCAGCCTATGTGCGCTTGTCACCTTGTCCCGCGCTGACTTTGAGCGACTGTTATCAGATTATCCTCGTATCGGTGTTGAGATGCTGCGTGGCTTAGCGATTATCTTGAGCCTTAATCTTCGCCGTACTTCTGAGCATTTGACCCGCGCGGTAAATGCTTAAGATGGCTAAGGCTGATGTGGCTAGGCTTAAGCTTAATATTTTTTTCATGTTTAATATTACTGCTTAACCTGCCTATTATTGTGCGCTATCGCCGTGAGCGGGGATGCGCTTTGTCATACACTTGCGATAAATGCCCAAAATCCAAATGGGTATAAATCTGTGTGGTACTGATATCACTGTGTCCTAGCAGTTCTTGAACGCCACGCAAATCACCACTATCACTTAAAATATGTGAGGCAAAACAGTGCCTTAGCAAATGCGGGTATAAATCTTGTGCGATACCGGCACGTTTGGCCTGTAGCTTGATACGTAGCTGCACGGTGCGTGTTGAGATACGCGTCCCATAACGCTCACTGACAAATACCGCAGGGTCTTGCTCTTCCACCCATAGCGAGCGATGCGGCAAATAGTTGATGAGTGCCTGCCAGGCTTTTTCGCCAATCGGTACGATGCGCGTTTTTCCGCCTTTACCCAGTACTCGCAACAGCCGCTGTGATTTGTCGATATCAGACATATTAAGTCCCACTAGCTCGCCGACGCGTAAACCACTACCATACAGTAATTCTAGCATGGCTTTATCGCGAATCCATAGCCGCGCTTCATGGCTATCTTCTGGCGCAGCTTGGTCTAATAACTGGGATAATACGTCTATATCAAGTAACGTGGGCAAGGGTCTCGGGGCGCGTTTAAGACGTATGGTTGTGGTGGGATTTAGTGTCATCAGCTGCTGAGCAATCAACCATTTGTAAAGTTGACGCAACACGGTTAGTTCATATTGACTATTGGATTTGGATATTTTATCAACATCCAATCGTTGAATTAGGAAGTCTGATAATTGCTGACGGGTGATGTGACAAAGCTCGGTATGTTGCTCATAGCAATACGCCAAAAAAGGCTGTAGCGCTTGGCGGTAGCTTTTGATGGTCGCTGCGCTATAACGCTTACTGCTTAGCTCAGCAAGCCAGCGATCTACTAAAGCTTGGTCATCGGTGTTGAGCATAGCTTCTGCCGCATGCGGCGTTAAGTGGGTGGGCAAATCATCGTTTGCTGATTTGCCTACACGGCTGCGCTGATTTTTCCCTTGACTATTTTTGCCTTGACTTAGGCTACGGCTAGTTGGCATAGTGTCGGTTAACGAGGTTGGGTGCTATTCATGGTAAGGATGTCCCTCGTCTGAGCGATGTTCCTCACTTGATTGTGCTGGCGCAAATTTCAGCCCCGCACCTGCCATCAAACCCTCAGGACTAAACACCCCTTCGTACACAAAGGTCGCAGGACCGGTCATATACACAGGATAGCCTTCTTGCCAACGAATCGCCAAACTGCCACCATACAACTGGGCTCGAATATCCACGCCTTCATCTAGCCAGCCTTCACGCACCCCAGTCGCAACGGCAGCGCACGCGCCCGTACCACAAGCTTGCGTTTCGCCCACGCCGCGCTCATAGACGCGTAGCCTGATATGGCGATTATTCATCACCTGCATAAACCCCACATTGACACGCTCAGGAAATGCAGGGTGGCTCTCAATCGCTTTACCGAGTTTTTCCACCTCGGCGGTCAACACATCATCTACTTTGATGACGGCATGGGGATTGCCCATATTGGCGACATAGAGTGTCACAGGCGTACCATCCACATTGAGCCGATATGAGTTTTGAACTTTAGTAATGGTTTTGGGGGTAAAAGGAATCTCATCAGGCTCAAATTTTGGTTTACCCATATCCACTTTTACCCAGCCATAATCATCGGTGCTAAGGGTGATAATACCGCTGGCGGTTTCCACCCGAATACGCTGTTTAAATGACAATTTACGCGCCTGCACAAAACGGGCAAAACATCTAGCGCCATTGCCGCATTGCTGCACTTCACTGCCATCTTTGTTAAAAATACGATAGCGAAAATCGACATCAGGGCGGCTTGGCGGCTCAACAATCAGCAACTGGTCAAAGCCAATGCCTAAGTGTCTATCCCCTAACAACGCTACCAACTCTTTGGTCAAGTGAAGCCGCTGTGTGACCAGGTCAATGACCATAAAGTCATTCCCCAGTCCATGCATTTTGGTAAATTCAATTAACATTGTTATTCCTTAAAATTATTTTGATTTATGCACGCTATCTTATCATGATAGCTGATTTTTTATAAGGTAATTGGGGAACAAAAAAACCTTAGCAAGTCAAGCAAATTTGGGCTCGGTTGCTAAGGTTTTGGGCTCAGAGGGATGAATAAGGCTTAGCATTACCAGCAAACCTTACAGGATAGATTTAATCTACCAATTTTTCGTTTTGCCAAAGGCTCTCAACCGTTTCACGCTCGCGAATGACATGGGCGTGACCATCTTTGACCAAGATTTCACAAGCACGTGGGCGGCTATTGTAATTGCTCGACATGACAAACCCATACGCCCCTGCGCCTGTGATGGCTAGAACATCATTCTCAGCCAATGCTAACACACGGTTTTTTGCCAAAAAATCGCCCGTCTCACAAATCGCCCCGACCATATCCCATACTTTGGGTTCAACCGGTGAGTTCAACTGTGTGGGGATGACCGCCATCTCTGACTGATAAAGTGCCGGACGAATCAAATCATTCATCGCGGCATCGACAATGGCAAAATTTTTGTGTTCGGTAGGTTTTAAAATATCCACGCGGGTCAATAATACACCTGCATTGGCAACGATACTACGACCTGGCTCTAAATAGAGGGTTAAGCCTAAAGTTTTCAGTTTTGGTAAGAGTAACTGCGCAAACTGTTGAATACTTGCAACGTCTTCGTCAATATACTGCACACCCAAGCCACCGCCCAAATCAATATGCTCAAGCGCAATACCTTGCTTGGCAAGTGCGTGAATCATCTCAATGACTTTATCCAATGCATCCATAAAAGGCTGAACTTGGGTCAACTGCGAGCCAATATGGCAATCAATACCGACGACTTTTAGATGCGGTAAGTCATGGGCAATTTGGTAGATACGGGGCGCATCTTCATGGGTAATGCCGAATTTATTTTCTTTGAGCCCTGTAGAGATATACGGATGGGTTTGCGCGTCGACATTAGGGTTGACGCGTAGCGAAATTGGCGCTTGCTGCTGTAGTTTGCCTGCCACTGCATTGATGCGGTACAGCTCAGCTTCTGACTCGACATTAAAGCAAGCAATCCCTACTTCAAGGGCAGTGCGGATATCTTCGGCGGTTTTGCCAAGTCCTGAAAATACGATTTTTTTGGGGTCGCCGCCCGCAGCCAAAACCCGCGCAAGCTCGCCCCCTGTAACAATATCAAACCCTGCCCCTGCTTTGGCAAGTTCGTTTAATACCGCAAGGTTACTATTGGCTTTTACCGCATAACAAATCTGATGCTCAATCTCAGCAAAACTATCATCATAAGCTTTATAGGCTGCCAAAATCGCCTGCTGACTATACACATAGGTCGGTGTGCCGAAGGTCTTTGCGATATCTGCAAGACTGACGCCATCCATCATCAAGGCATTGTCATCATAACTCAGACCGTTGATTGACTTGACGTGTTCGGTCGGGTTGATCGCTAAGCTTGCGGCGGCATCATCAGTAATCATTTTTACCTCCAACCGATGGCACAGATGGCACCGATGGCGTGGTCGCTGAGTGAGGCGCTGATTGCGGCGCTTGGGCTGCGTTATTGTCGATCATGACGTTGGGGTCTTGGGTGTTGACATCAACTTTGGTATCAGAGGCATTGGCAGTGGTGCTGGTCGGTTTGGCGGCAGCATCGACTACTTGTTGGCTATGGTTGCTGGGTAGGTACAATGCCCCTTTTTGCCCACATCCTGTCAGCACAGTGGTTGCCAACATGACCGTAAGCACGGCGATTGTTGGGGATAGTTTTGAAATTTGCATGAGCGCCCTTAATTTTAAGAATAAAATAAGTATAAAAATAAAATTTGCGATGGGGTTATTGTAGCTGTTTTTGCGTTTTATAAGCAATTATCTCACCTTATTTCTCACCTTATTAAAGATGAGCGTTAAATCGATGATTTTTGTTATTTTTTCATTTTGTTAACACCCTCATTGTTGTGGTATGCTTTTTTGCTATGGTGATGACAACAAAAATTTGGCAAAAAATTACCACAATACATTTTTTTTAATCTACAATAAATTACTGAAGGCAAGGATAGCTTAAAATTTAATCCAGTTAGGAAGGGGCTTGTTGCAAGGAATGCACAAGATCTTGTCTAAAGGAACAGCCATGCAAAATCCGATCTTAGTACTTAATTGTGGGTCTTCGTCAATCAAATACGCGTTATTAAGCAATGACAGCAGCGAGCGCGTTGCCGGTCTTGCGGAGAACTTGGGCTTAGATACGGCACGTATCAAACACACCGACCTCAATGGGGAAAAAGTCGAAATCTCTTTGGCAGGCGCCAATCACCAATGGGCGCTGCAAAAAATATTGGGTTTATTAGCAGCTTACAAACCCGTTGCCGTGGGTCACCGTGTGGTGCATGGCGGACGTGAGTTTTCTCATGCCGAAAAAGTCAACGACCATGTCTTGGCGGAAGTCAAACGGCTAAAAGTATTGGCGCCCCTGCACAACCCCGCCCATGCCTTAGGTATTGAAGCGGTGGAAAAAATCTACCCAGATTTGCCGCAAGTGGTCGTGTTTGATACCGCCTTTCACCAAACCATGCCCGCCAAAGCCTACCGCTACGCCATTCCAAAAGATTTGTACAATGAGCATTATATCCGTCGCTATGGTTTTCATGGTAGCTCGCACGCCTATGTTAGCCACCGCGCTGACAGCCTAGCCCCTCATGACCAAGCCAATGGTTGGATTACCGTGCATTTGGGCAATGGTTGCTCGTTAACCGCCGTGTATGATGGCAAAAGTCTGGACACCAGCATGGGTCTGACCCCGCTGGAAGGTGTGGTCATGGGTACGCGCAGTGGTGATGTTGACCCAAGTTTGCATATTCATTTACACCGTATTTTGGGCTATAGCCTTGACCAAATTGATACGATTTTAAATAAACAAAGCGGGTTGTTGGGCATTTCAGGTATCTCAAGCGACATGCGCACGGTGGAGCAAGCCGCCAACGAAGGCAACGAAGATGCCAAACTTGCCATCGAAATTTTCTGTTATAAGGCAGCCCGTTATATCGCTTCACTCAGCTGTGCGTTACCGACCTTCACTGGCTTGGTATTTACCGGTGGTATCGGTGAAAACAGCGCCTCAATTCGCCAAAAAATCTTACAGAACTTGCCGCATTTTGGCATCAAAGCGAACCTTGACAAAAATGCCGAGCTCTCTCGTGGCGTAGAAGGCAGTTTCCACCAAGCCGACAGCCAACTGCAATTGTGGGTGATTCCGACCGATGAAGAATACCAAATCGCCAAAGAAACCAAAGAAGTCTTAGGTTTATAAACCCTCTCACCCTGATGACCCATCAGGGTTTTTAGTTTGAATAAAATAACAAATAGGAACTATCATGCAAACTATTTTATTTGTGCCTACCAGTAGCGGCATTGGCTTGACCTCAGCTTGTTTGGGTTTTATCCGTGCACTCGATTATATCGGGCTAAAAGCAGGATTTTTAAAACCTTTTAGCCAAAATACCACCGCCAATCATGAGAGTGATGACAGCTCAAGCGTGCTTGCAAAACATGCCTTTAACTTAAACCCGCCACCCTCCATTGACCGTAGCCGCTTAGAGCGCGTGATTGGGGATGGTCAGTTAGATGACTTGATGGAAGAAGTGGTTGCCAAACACCAAGCATTGGCTGAGCAATATGACGTTATCGTCTGTGAAGGTCTGGCTGCCGACAATGATTCAAGTTATGCGGAATTGGTGAATTTAGCCATCGTCAACGCGCTAGATGCCAAAGTCATCTTGGTCAGTAGTGGCGATATTGCAAACCCTGATAGTTTGGTAGACAAGCTAGATATTTTTGCCCGTGATTTTGGCGGTATGGCAAGCGAGCGTACGCTAGGCACGATTTTGATGCGCGTCAAAAACGTGGACAACCACTATGACGAAGCACCCGTCGCCCCTGGTAAAGCCAAAGTTGATTTGGCAGCTGAGCAGTTACAGGCGATTAAATCCCACTCCCCTTATTTTGACTCTGATAAATTTCGCTTGATTGGGGTAGTACCTTTTAGCAATACCTTAAGTGTACCCCGTACCTGGGATGTGGCTCGTGAACTTGATGCCAAATGGCTCAATGAAGGTGACGCCAAAAACCGCCGTGTGCTCAATACCTTACTGGTTGCGCGTACCGTTGCCAATATTGAAGATTCTTTCACCCGTGGCAACTTACTGGTGACGGCAGGCGACCGTGATGATTTAATTTTGGCAACTGCGCTTAGCACCATGAATGGTGTACCGCTAGCAGGTCTTATTCTGACAGGCGGTATCGTGCCGAACCAAAAAATTATCAATCTGTGTCGCCCCGCGCTAAAAACGGGGATTCCTGTGATGCTGGTTGACACTGACAGCTTTGATACCGTCACCAAACTTAACCATATCAGCCATGAAATCCCCGCAGATGATACCACTCGCGCCAGTGAAGTCACCGATTTTGTCGCCGCGCATTTGGATTTGGACTGGATCAAAACCACTTTTAGTCAAGGTAACAACAACCGCAAACTCTCGCCTTCGGCTTTTCGTCATACCTTGGTCAAAAAAGCCCAAGCTGCCAAAAAAACCATCGTACTGCCTGAAGGCAATGAGCCCCGTACCGTTGAAGCGGCGGTCATCTGTCAAAATCGTGGTATTGCCCATTGTATCTTACTTGCCAAACGCAGTGAGGTCGAAGAGGTTGCCAAGAACTTGGGGCTCACCCTACCTGAAGGCCTGCAGATTCTTGACCCAGAAAGCTTGATTGACAAGTACGTCAAACCTATGGTTGAGCGCCGTAAAGGCAAACTCGATGAACTGCAAGCCCATGAACAGCTCAAAGACACCGTCGTGCTGGGTACGATGATGCTGCACTTGGGTGAAGTCGATGGTCTGGTATCTGGCGCCGTACATACCACTGCCAATACCGTCCGCCCTGCGTTTCAGTTAATTAAAACAGCGCCGCAGTATTCACTGGTTTCGTCAATTTTCTTTATGCTACTGCCTGAGCAAGTGGTGGTATATGGTGACTGTGCCATCAACCCAGACCCTACCGCAGAACAGCTGGCTGAAATCGCCCTACAATCCGCCCAATCTGCCAAAGCGTTTGGTATCGAACCCAAAGTTGCCATGATTAGTTACTCGACAGGGTCATCAGGTGAAGGCGCAGACGTGGATAAAGTGCGTCAAGCCACCGAAATCGCCAAAGCCAAAGCACCTGATTTACTCATTGATGGTCCGTTACAATATGACGCTGCCAGTGTCGCAAGCGTGGCAAAGTCCAAAGCGCCAAATTCGCTGGTGGCAGGTCAAGCCAATGTGTTTATCTTCCCAGATTTGAACACTGGCAATACCACTTATAAAGCGGTGCAGCGCTCTGCCAACGTGGTGAGCGTCGGTCCTATGCTGCAAGGCTTAAATAAGCCTGTGAATGACTTGTCGCGTGGCGCCTTGGTTGAAGATATTGTCTATACCATTGCGCTCACAGCCGTTCAAGCCGATAGCGGTGAGTTTTAAGCTTTTATGTTTAAAAAAAGGTGAGTTTGACACTCACCTTTTTGTTGTCTATCGCCATTGCCTGTCACACAGGATATCGGCTTAAATAGCAATGTAAGGCTACTGTTCCACCACTAGGCTAGTGCGCCACAATCTGTTATGCCCAAAAATTGCTTTATGGTAAAATTCTGCATAAAGTGATTTTTGTGCGCAATGTACCAACCGATGAACCGCCAAACCAACCATAAGATGCGTCAGTGATGATGAAGGATGTTAGTTTTCTTTACCCTAAATTTATATTGGGTTTGTGGTTATGACAATGCCTCGCTGTATTCGTGTCTGGTTGGGTGGCTCATTTGATCCGATACATTTGGCGCATTTACAGATGATTGCGCATGTGTACCATGAACTCATGCACGCTTTCCCCAACGTTGATATCATCGCCAAATTACTGCCCACGGCAGGTTCGCCCTTAAAAACCCCGCCAACTTCCAACCAGCAGCGCCTTGAGATGCTTGCGCTTGCGATTGACGATGTGCCTTTTTTGTCGATTGATGAGACTGAGCTGCAGTGTCAGCCACCTGTGTATAGCTTTCATACCTTGAGTGAGTTTAAACAGTGTTACCCCAATGACCTACTAATTTTTGTCCTCGGACAAGACAGTGTTGAACAACTTGATAAATGGTATCGCGGCTTTGAGCTACTTTCGCTGACCAATCTATGGGTGCTACCCCGTCCTGCCTTGGGCAGTCTTAGCCACAATTTAAGCCACACTTTACACCAAAATTTAAACCAAAATGCTTTAACCAATACGGATAAACCCCCTAGTATAAATATTGATAATCGGTTAGTGCCTTTTATCATTCATTCGCCAAAAGACTTGATAAATCAAACCACTAACCATATCTATATTGATAAGTTTGTCGTGCCTGATATTGCCAGTCGTGATATCAGAGCTTGGCTATACAGCACAGAAGCTCGGCAACGACAGCAAGCGCGGCTAAGTTTACCGAGTCAAGTTTATCGGTATATTGTTGAGCATCAGTTATATGCCCCACATGTAGCCTGATATTGATTTACATTTTTTGATAACCTGTGCGTTAGATTTTTGTTAAAATAGCGCACTTTTTTTAGGATTGTCATGATCCTATTTTAAGCTACCCTTATAACCCAATCATTATGACCCAATTCATGGAACCCACGCATTTATGACCGATACCCAATTTGCTAGTTTAGTCAATCAACACCCTGCCCACCAACAGTTAACCACCTGCCTTGACATCGTTCAAGATGCCTTGGATGATCTAAAAGCCAAAAACATTACCGTACTCGATGTTGCTGATATGACTGAAGTCATGGAGCGTATCGTGATTGCCGAAGGGACATCTACCCGCCACCTTAAAGCGGTTGCCGACCATGTCGCGATGAAAGCGAAGCAAGCAGGATTTAATCCGATTGGTGTGGAAGGTCAAGGCACCAGTGATTGGACCTTGATTGATTTGGGCGCTGTGGTGGTGCATGTGATGATGCCACAAGCCCGCACGTTTTATGACCTAGAAGGCTTATGGCAAGGTCAATCGCAGCGCGAGCGTATGGAAAAAACGGCGTAGTGTAGTCTATAGCTTAGTTTAGACTATGTTATGCAAACTATGCGTTATAAACTAGACGCCAAAACCAAATGGGTAAACAAGTTTTACCCATTTTTTTATGGCGTTAATTATCTTTGATTAAAGGTTATGCCAATGCAGCCGTTTGCTGACGTTGATGGTTTTTCATCCAAAGATTGATACCGATAAGGATAATAATATAGCCGATTTGTGCCAAAAATGTCTGTAGTGTTGGGTAAAATCCTAGCCATTCAATCGCTGGCAAGCCGCTCATGGCGGTCATCGGCAGATACCCTGTCAATTGCAGCGCGTGCAAACTAACGCCTAAAATCTTAAAGCCCAATAGGTAAATCACCCAAGTTAAGACTTTAAACAACTGTGGAATCGGTAATTTGACTGAGGTTTTTAGCATCACCCAAGCCACTGCTGCCAGTGCTACAAGCGCCAAACCAATCCCAGTTAAGAAATTACTCATGCTGATATTGGGTAATATACCGACATAAAACAATATGGTCTCTGCGCCTTCTCGAAACACGGATAAAAAGCTCAATCCAAATAACGACGCAAAACTGCCTGCCGTCATGGCTTGTCCCATATGACGCTTGATATAAGCGTTCCATGATTGGACGGATGATTTGCTATGCAGCCACGCGCCAATGCCAATCATCATAATGACCGCAACGATGCCTATCACCCCTTCAAACATCTCACGATTGGCGGCAGAAGTCACTGCAGGGAATAATAGCTGTAATGCCATCGCGCCTGCGATACTGGCAAGTAAGCCAAAAGCCACGCCAGCATACACCCATTTTTTGGCTTTGACTTGTTTGGCAGCGGTTAAAGCCGATAACAGCGAGATGACAATCAATAAGGCTTCCAACCCTTCTCGAAGCAAAATCAGCATCGAGTCAACCGCGGTATATTGGGCTGTTGGATTGATTGCCGCCAATTCATTGATAATCGATTGCAGTGTTTGCTGCTGTTTAGGGTCTTGCCCCTTCGCCATCGCTAGCGGAATTTGACTTTCCACCCGATTATATAGACTGGGGTTACGGGTGCTGACATCGCCTTCGACCGTTGGCCATATACTAATAAACTCGCCTAACTTGGCTTGACCCGTCGCTGCATCGTTTGTTTTAAACGCTTGTAAACCATCGCGCAGTAACTGGATACTATCTGCCAAGGTGACGGTTTGTGTGGTTTGTACAGCGGCTACGTCACCTTTGTTATAACTGTCGATGGCGTCTTTTAGCGCAGCAGATTGGGTTTTGATTTGCGCCATATTGATGGGTTGGGTTTCAATCGCCACTCGCATCAGCGCCATGGATGTTTCGATTTTGCCGTAGTGCCCCATACTGGTATTGCGTACGACCCGCTCATTACCTAGCCAAACTGCATTAAACTGGTTGTAAGCCGCCCGTAACGCTTCGACATCTGTCGGCGCTGCACGTTGTATGACTTGATTAAGATTGTCATACGCCGGTACCATTTTTTTGGCAAACTCTTTTCGCTTCGCGCTGTAATCTACCGGGTTTTGTTCTTTTTCAAAGGCATATAACGCATTTGACACGGCTGATAAATTGGCTTCTGTGGGGTTGCTGATGGCTTGCCCAATCGCTTGGCTTGTCTGTTGCCCAAGCGTGGAATTTTTTGCCGTTGCATCTATGGCATCAAAGGCTGTTTGAATTTGCGCAAGGGTGTCCTTGGCTTTTGGGATATCATTGGCTTTAATTGCCGCCATCGCGTCTGATAGCTTGATAAAAATAGGGCTTAAATTCAGCTTTTTGCTGGCTGGTTGACTGGCTTGCGTCGCTATCTGGGCGCTTGCAGGCGTTGGTTGCTGCGCTTGTAAGCCTTGACTGGTGATGAGCAGCGAACTTGCTAGGCCAAAACTTAGCAAGGTTTTTTGGGTGATGTTTATCATGAGTAACTTTTTAACCGTCTATTTTTAAGCGTGTGTTTTGAACCGTCTATTTTAAGTGATGGATGTTGCATTTGAACCTTAAGCTTCAAATAATGCTTGTCCAATATAGCCACCTTGCGGGATACCACCGAAGCAAGCAAATAGCCCACTGCCAATGTGGGTGGTGTATTCATTCATTTTATCAAGACGACCTAAGGCATTTTGGATAATGATAAATTGCTCGGGCGATTTTTGAAATGAAATAAACAGCAGCCCCGAATCAAACTGCCCAGTAGCTGGGTTAATGCCGCTACTGTAAGAATACGAACGGCGTAGCATCTCCACGCCTGTGCGTTTTGCCAGTCCCATGTGGGAAATTTCAGGTATCACTGCTTTACCCTGCGCGTCTTTGGCGTGCACATCAAAGGTGTCAAATTCGCCTTTTTGTCCAATCGCCGCACCGCTGTCACGATGTCGACCAAAGGTGTCTTCTTGACCTTTAAGCGAGGTGCGATCCCAAGTTTCAAGATGCATTTGGATGACACGGGTGACCAAATAAGTGCCGCCTTTCATCCAATCAGGCGCGTCCGCCCATAAGTTTTTGTCCGCAGCTTTGATGGTGCTTTGGTTGGCAGTGCCGTCTTTAAAACCGAATAAATTACGGGGCGTATGGTTGCCGGTATCAAACCCAACAAAACCTGACTGACTCCAACGCATGGTGATATTAGAACGGGCTTGGCGAACCAGTTGCCGTACCGCATGGAATGCCACTTGGGCATCTTCGGCGCAGGCTTGAATACAGATATCACCGCCCGTCAAATTTTCTCGTAATTGATCGCGCGGGAACTTGGGTAAGTCTTGGAATTCTTTGGGCTGCTTATGGGCAAGTCCCATTTTTTTTAGAAAACTTGGGCTAATACCAAAGGTCAACGTCAATCCGTACGCGCCCATGCTGTCTGCTTCGCCTGTGTCGGTTGGGGGCACAAACGGGTTCTTTTCATACGCTTTGATGTTTTTACCTTGCGTCAAATTGGCCGCATAGGTTGTCCAGTCTTTGAACATCTGTTTGACATCGTCGAGCTTGTCGGTATGTAAATCCATCACCAAAAAATAAATATTACGCTGTGACGGCGTGGTAATGCCTGCTTGGTGTTCGCCATAAAAATCATATTTGACATCGGCAAAACTATTTTTGGTAGTATTGGCATCATTACCGGCATGTTTAGGATTTTCGTTTTTATCGCTATCTTTGGACTGATTGCCATCCAAAGCTTGCAAGTTAGGTAAGTTTTCGCTTGGTTTTTGCTGACAGGCTGACACGGCTAAACCTGCGCCTGCGACACTGAGCGCACCAAATTGGCGTAAAAAACTGCGACGATTTGACGTTTTTAATCCCATCCCTGTTTCTTGCGCTTGCTTATCTAATTTACTATGTTTCATACTGCCCCTAACACCGTACTGACCTTTTTATGCCACCCTAAAACCGTCAAGTGAAGCAATTTTTTGCTTCACCTTTGACTTATTGCAATACAATGCCCATCTGCGCTAAGGGTTCGCCGAGTTTATTCACCGCTTCGGCTAGCGCCTTGGTATCTGCAGGGGTTAACTCTTTGTAGGATTTATAGTCTTGTTGCCCGACTTGGTGTTTGGCAAGTAGTTGGTTGACTGCGCCAAATTTTTGCTCAAGCTCCGTGACTAACGCTGGGTTTTTGGCTTGGATTTTTGGTTTTAAAATGGCAAATATTTTCTCGGCGCCTTCAATATTGGCTTTAAAATCATACAAGTCTGTATGCGAGAAAATTTCTTCTTCGCCGGTGATTTTGCTCGTTGATACTTCATTGAGCAAATCTACTGAACCTTGCACCATCAAATCGCCTGTGACCTCTGCCGTTGGAATTTTGGCGTGCAATTCTTTGACATCTGCAATCAGTTGTTTACCCAGTTTTTCGGTGCCTTTGGTGGTATTTTGTGTCCACAAGATTTTTTCAATCGCATGGAAGCCTGTCCATACTTCATTGGGCTCAAGGTCGGCTTCACGGTTGTCGATACGCGGGTCAAGGTCGCCAAAACTTTCAGCAATCGGCTCTGAGCGCTCAAAATACATGCGCGCTTTTGGATATAACGCCTTCGCCTCTTCTAATTTACCCGCTTCGAGCAGTGCGACAAATTTTTGGGTATCGGTAAGCAAGCTATCAATTTGGGTTTGTACCCAAGCTTTGTATTCCGCCGTTTCTTTACTCATATCCACTGCTGCCGGTGCTGATGCTGTGACTGCTGAAGCGTTAGACGTTGCACTTGCAGCAGGTGCTACATCGGTTTTTTGTTCGGTTTTTTGGCAAGCCGTCAATAGTAATGCAGATATCGTCAGGGGTAATATTGATAAAGTAAAAGTACGGCTCAACATCAAACATCCTTAAAAGTAAAAAGTGATAAAAAATAATGACAATTGGCGAATTATAGGGTAAATGAGAATCGTTATCAATATTTATTTTGCTCTGATTGAGCTTAGCAGTTTAGGCAAAAAAATACCCCGCACCAGCGAGGTATTGTGATGGGCTAAATGACGCGCAGATCGCCTAATAACAAAATAGCCTAGCCGAATTTACCCGTGATGTATTCTTCAGTTTCTTTACGGTCTGGGTTGGTGAACATTTTATCGGTATCCCCCATTTCCATCATTTCGCCTAAGTACATAAACGCGGTATAGTCAGACACCCGTGCCGCTTGCTGCATGTTGTGGGTGACGATGGCGATGGTGTAATCATTTTTTAGGTCTGAAATCAAATCTTCAATTGAGCCTGTTGAGATAGGGTCAAGTGCCGAGGTGGGTTCGTCTAGTAGCAATACTTCAGGACGGGTTGCCACACCGCGGGCGATACACAGACGCTGCTGCTGACCACCCGACAATGACAGACCCGATGCTTTAAGTTTATCTTTAACTTCAGTCCACAGTGCCGATTTTTTGAGCGCCCATTCAACGCGCTCGTCTAGTTCAGCGCGGCTTAAGCTTTCGTACAGACGCACACCAAATGCCACGTTGTCATAGATTGACATTGGAAATGGCGTTGGTTTTTGGAATACCATACCCACGCGAGCACGCAGCAAGTTGACGTCCACAGATTTATCCAAGATGTTTTGTCCATCTAGGTTGATTTCCCCCGTGGCACTCATGCCGGGATATAGGTCATACATACGGTTAAAGGTACGCAGTAACGTTGATTTACCACAACCTGACGGTCCAATAAACGCGGTGACTTTTTTGTCAGCGATATCGATGTTGATATTTTTAAGGGCTAAAAATTTACCGTAATAAAACTGTAGATTACGAATTTGCATTTTTGCGGTCATGATGAATACCTTAATAAAATTTGTTTGATACTAGCAAATAGCTTTAATCTTCTATTGATCATCAATGTGATGATTGCTCTTTACCACTGAGCGCACGTGCCAAAATATTCAATGTTAATACTGCCAAGGTGATGAGTAACGCACCTGCCCAAGCCAATTGGTTTGAAATAGGGTATGGTTGGCTGGCGTATTGATAAATCACGTTTGGTAAGTTGGCAATGGGTTGACCCATATCGGTACTAAAGAATTGGTTATTAAGCGCGGTAAATAGTAATGGTGCAGTCTCACCCGAGATACGTGCAAATGCCAGTAAGATACCTGTTAATACCCCAGTTTTGGCAGCACGTAAAGTAACGGATGTTACCAGTTTCCATTTTGGCGTCCCTAACGCATAAGCCGCTTCACGCAATGTATTGGGAATTAGACGGAGCATATTTTCGGTGGTACGTACCACCACAGGAATAACCAATAGCGCTAAAGCCATTGCACCTGCCCAACCTGAGAAGTTACGACCTTGTACCATCAAAGCAAAAATAAATAAACCAATCACAATCGATGGTGCTGATAGCAAAATGTCGTTCATAAAACGGGTGACTTTACCAAGCCAGCTGTTTTCGGCAAATTCAGCCAGATAAATACCTGCCATGATACCAATCGGTGTGCCGACTACAAGCCCCAATCCTGTCACCATGATTGAGCCGATAATCGCATTGCGAAGACCACCAATTTCGTTTGGCGATGGCGTGTCTTGAGTAAAAATAGGCATGGTCAATAACGCATGCGAGCCTGATAAAAACAATTTAAATAAAATTAAGCCTAAGAAGGTCAAGCCAAATACAATGGACAAACCGGCAAATACCAGTCCTAAAGCATTGCTTAGACGGCGGCGTTTGTAAATGGCATTGTTACGATTCATGTTGGTAGTAGTCATAGTATTCCCCAGCGTCCTTATTTCGTACCCGCATTTTTATCCATACGACTGAGCATCAATTTTGAAATCACCAGTACAATAAAGGTAATGATAAATAGTAAGAAACCTAAATGTAGTAGCGATGATTGGTGCAAGCCTTCAGACTCTGCAAATTCATTTGCCAATGCCGAAGTGATTGACACCCCTGACTGGAACAAACTTGGACTGACGTTATAAGCGTTACCAATAACAAAGGTGACTGCCATCGTTTCACCCAATGCGCGACCCAATCCCAAAATGATACCGCCCATCACACCGGCTTTGGTATAAGGCAACACCACGTATCGCATCACTTCCCAAGTGGTTGACCCCAAACCATAGGCAGATTCTTTAAGCATCTTTGGCGTAATGGAGAAAACGTCACGCATGACCGATGCAATAAACGGGATAATCATGACAGCCAAAATCAAACTTGCAGTGAACAGACCAATACCCATCGGCGCACCTTGGAATAAACGACCCACATAAGGCACATCACCCAAATGGTCAATCAGCCAGGGCTGGATATGCTCTGAAAACCAAGGCGCAAATACGAAAAATCCCCACATACCATAGATAATTGAAGGGATACCCGCTAACAACTCAATGGCAATACCCAAAGGACGTTTTAAAAAATTTGGGCAAAGCTCTGTCAAAAACATGGCAATACCAAAACTTACAGGAACCGCAATCAAAATGGCAATGACAGAAGTCACTAGCGTACCATAGATTGGTGCGAGTGCGCCGTATACATCCATCCCTGTATCCCAGTCTTTACTGGTATAAAAGTTAATGCCAAACGCTTTCATACTTGGCAATGCGCCAAGAAATAATGAGATTAAGATACCACCTAACAACAACAGCACGATAAACGCAAAAAGACGAGTCGCGTTGACAAACAACCAGTCTAATTGTTTTTGCTTTGCGAGTTTTGCGTGTAAATCCGACATAAGAACCCAGCCATCAAAAAATAGTTTTAGTTTACTAATTCTAGAAATTTGAAAAAAAAACGTAGAGCATTAACTTGTTTATTGCTCTACGTATCGTTTGACATGCCTAACCCTGTTAACTGTTAACCATCATCATGAGATTATTTTGCCGCTGACGCAGTTGCTGTGGCAGCATCTGAGCTAAATAGTGGCTTACCATCAGCCCCTACAACTTTTTTCCACTCTTCACGGAAGATAGCTTTGCTTTCTGCTGAAAATGGTACAAAGTCCAATGATTTTGCTAGCTCATCACCACTTGAATACGCCCAGTCAAAGAATTTAAGGGTATTTTTGACGTTTTCTGGGTTGGTGGGTTTAGTATGGACTAAGATGAAGGTTGCCGCAGAGATTGGCCAGGCATTTGGGTCTGCTTGGTTAGTCAATACAATGTTAAAGCCTGGTGTACCTTTCCAATCTGCATTACCCGCAGCGGCAAAGCTTTCAGCCGATGGTTGTACAAAGTTACCTGCTGCGTTTTTAAGCTGAGTATGCGACATTTTGTTTTGTTTTGCGTAAGCGTATTCAACATAACCGATTGAGTTTTTGGCACGAGCGACGTTACTTGCCACGCCTTCGTTACCTTTACCACCTGCACCTGTCGCAGCGGTTGGCCATTTAATTGATTTGTCTACACCTGGACCTGCTTTCCATTCTGGTGATACAGCCGCTAAGTAGCTTGCAAAGTTAAAGGTTGTACCTGAACCATCTGAACGGAAAATCGTCGTGATTGGCGCATCTGGTAGTGTCACGCCTGCGTTTAATGCGGTAATCGCTGGGTCATTCCATTTAGTGATTTTACCCAAGTAGATATTGGCAAGGGTGGCACCGTCTAGTTTTAATTGACCTGGTGCAACACCATCGATATTAACAACCGGTACAACCCCACCGATAACGGTTGGAAACTGGATTAAACCGCTTTTATCCAACTCTTCTTTGCTTAAAGGCGCATCCGACGCACCAAAGTCAACGGTATTGGCTTGGATTTGTTTGATACCACCTGATGAACCGATTGATTGGTAATTTACTTGACCGCCAGTGGCGTTTTTGAACTCACCTGCCCATTTAGCATAAATAGGTTGTGGGAAAGAGGCGCCTGCACCTGTGATGGTAAATACGGCGTTTTTGTCGCTACCTGCCGCGCCTGTAGTCGCAGTGCTTGACGTTGCTGAGGCACCCGCTGCTTGATTGTCTGCTTGCTTGTTGCCACAAGCGGTTAATGCTAAGGTCGATGCTACGACAACACTTAATAATGAATAACGCATGGATAGCTCCTAAAAACATTTTTTGAGTTTACAATGAAAATGCTTGAATAAAATAAATGTCACGAACCGTACGATTTAACCTTTTTTGGCTATTTTCACTATGATAGGTCAAAGCTGATATCAATCAAAGTTGGCCGCTTCAAGTGTCCTAATAATAACCATATTTTGGTTTGTATAAAAATTGTGTATATGATTACAAAGAAATGTGACAGTATCATGACAATTTGATGACTGACCGATTGCGCACGTTATAAGTAGACTAGATAAGTGCATTTAACTCGCTTATTGATTGCCAAAGCCTTGAAAAGCTTTGCGACTTTTAGCGGTGCATGGGAAAGAAGCGATTAACCATTTAACTGCTTCTCAACTTAACAGCTTCTTAACTTAACAACTTCTTAACTCTTAACTTAGTAGCTTAAGACTATAAAAACCAATGGCAGTCGCAACCAAGGTTAAAAGCACATGGATGCCAATCAAGGCGACACCTTGCACTACTTTGCCGGTATTCAACAAAGTAAACACTTCGGCACTAAAGGTACTAAACGTTGTCAGTCCCCCCAAAAACCCGGTGGTGATAAACAGTCGTAAGTTTGGGTGCATCTTTTGGGTGAGTATCAAGGCAAATCCCATCAACAGCCCGCCTAATACATTGGCAGATAGTGTGCCATAGGGCAACCAAGAATGTACGCTGTTGATTCTCGATAACCACCAGCGCAGCATTGCCCCAAATGCCGCCCCCAGTCCTATCCACAGCCATGGCATCTTCAAGTCCTTATAGATAGTTATGGGTTAGTTGGATTGACAGCAGGCAGCGTTGTCATATCCCAACGCGGCAAGCAGCTAACCGCTAGCTCATCGTGTTGACCGGCATTCAAGCGCTGCCACCCAGCGAAGGCAATCATGGCGCCATTGTCGGTACACAAGGCAGGCGGTGCATAATGCACAGTGGCATTGATTTTGGCTAATGCCTCAGCTAGCGATTCTCGTAATTGTTGATTGGCACTCACCCCGCCTGCGATTACTAGACGTTTCATGCCTGTTTGCTGCAAGGCTTTAACGCATTTTTTCACCAACGTATCGACCATCGCATATTGAAAACTTGCTGCAATATCGGCACGCGTCTGGGCATGCTCAGGATTATGGCTATCGGTTGGATGGTCTTTAATCAAATTATGCACGGCGGTTTTCATACCACTAAAAGAAAAATCCAATCCTTTGCCCAACATCGGGCGCGGTAATTCATAGGCTAACGGATTGCCTGTTTGCGCCAAGCGTGCAATATTAGGTCCACCAGGATAAGGTAACTCTAGCATTTTAGCGGCTTTATCAAAGCACTCGCCTGCAGCATCGTCAATCGACTCACCTAATATTTCATATTGCCCGATGCCTTTGACCGCCACTAACATGGTATGTCCACCCGACACCAGCAACGCGACAAACGGAAAATCGGGCGGATTGGCGCCTAATAGCGGCGCAAGTAAGTGTCCTTCCATGTGATGTACGCCAATCGCAGGAATATCAAGCGCCATCGCCAAACTGCGCCCAAATAATGCCCCAGTCATCAACGCGCCCACCAGTCCAGGACCTTTGGTAAAGGCAATTGCATCGATATCGGTTTTTTTGAGTTGGCAGTCATCAAGCAGTTGCTGCAACAAGGGCACTAATTTACGGATGTGATCGCGGCTTGCAAGTTCAGGGACTACCCCACCATACGTCGCATGTAGCGCGATTTGACTATATAGCACTTGCCCGACCAAACCTTGATTGGGTTGGTGACGTTGGTCACTATCAAAAATGGCTAATCCCGTTTCATCGCAGGATGTTTCCAGTCCTAGCACACGCATGGTATTTCCTTAAACGATAAATAAACGTCAACATACCGATGGCAACTTAGTTATTTTTTGCCATCATTGATAATTTTGACAGGAATGGTTAACCCTTTGGCAAAGGGCTCGGCAAAGACGTAAGTGTATTGGCTCGGGGCAATTTGCTGGGTGGTATGGATGACAAACGCGCTGTTTTTACCGGCTGTGAGTTCATGTGACACATAGGCAGTACCCAGCTGGTCGAGCACTTTGGATAAGACTTCATTGACTGCCATACCGACCGTTAAATTGTAGCGGGAGGTTTCATTATCCACATGATACATTTCGGCATACGCTTTGACAGGCTCGCTATCGAGCTCAAAGGGATATTTAAAGCTAGCCTTATCGACTGGCTTAACGCCCGAATCCACCAATGCCCAGTTGATTTGTTTGGGCACACCGTTTTGGGCGGTTTGGGGAGATACGGTACTGGCGACAGCTACACTGGCAACGTGATGCGGACTTTGAACGCTAGCCACTGTGGCGCTTACTGTGGCACTTGCTGTGCTGTTTTGCGCTGGCTTGTTATCACTGGCAGGTTGACAAGCCGAGAGTAACAACCCACTTATCAGCAAACTTGATACTATAACTGCTTGTTTCATTGGCACGCCTCCAATACATCCAAACTCTTTATCTAGCTTAGCCTAACTTAATCTAGCTTAGCCTAACTTAGGCAGTGACGCCCCCATTACTGACGGGCTGATAAGAAAGATGACGATTGATGCGTTTTTCTGCCAATCGAAACATCCCAATCAATAGCCAAGACAATAACAAATAAATGATACCTGAGGCAAAGAACAACTCAAAAACGGTATAAGTTTTTGACATAATCGTCGTTGCCACACCGGTGATATCCATCAAAGTGATGGTCGATGCCAGCGCACTGCCTTTGAGCATAAAAATCACTTCATTGCCATACGCCGGCAGCATGATGCCAAAGGCACGAGGAAAAATAATTCGGCGCAATTTTTGGCTATACGACATGCCAATGGCGTCGGCAGCTTCATTCTCGCCTTTGGGGATGGACTTGATAGCACCGCGGATGATTTCTGCAATATAAGCTGCGGTATTGAGGGTAAAAGCGATGATAGCGCACCAAAATGGGCTCGCTAACACACCCGATTTCCACAGCACAGACTCGGTCACCCATTTAAATTGTGACAAGCCATAATAAATCAAAAAGATTTGCACCAGTAGCGGCGTACCCCGAAAAAAGAAAATATACGCAAACGGCAATGCCTGTACCCAAGGTTTTTTCGACAGCCTAGCCAAGGCTAGCGGCACTGCCAACATAAACCCCAATAAACCCGACAACACCACAAGCTCAATGGTGATAATACTGCCTTGCAGCAGTTTTGGGATACTATCAATAATAATTTGCCAATTCCAGTTCATTGATGAATCCCCTATTTTGCCATGCCGATTTTTTGCAGGCGTTTTGCATAACGCTCTGCTGGGTTATTGACCCATTCTAGCCACATAATCACACCGGTGATGATGACGGTCAGACTCAAGTACAACAATGCTGCTGCCATATAAAAAGTAAACGGGCTTTGCGTGGAAGTCGCTGCCGTTTTGGCGTGGCGCATGATATCTTCAAGCCCGACCACAGAAACCAACGCAGTATCTTTGAGCAGTACCAAAAACAAATTACCCAGTCCTGGCAGTGCAATACGCCACACTTGTGGCAACGTCACTCGCCAAAGGATTTGAAATTTTTTCATGCCAATCGCTTGCGCTGCTTCAGCTTGACCTTTTGGAATCTCTTGAAATGCCATACGAAAAGTTTCGGTCGCATACGCACCAAATGCCACAGACAGCGCTGTAACCCCCGCCCAGAACGGACTGACATCCACATATCCCGTATTGCCAAATTGCGATAGAATGAGCCCCATCAACATCGAGCCGCCAAAGTAAATAAACATGACTGACAGCAGTTCTGGAATACCACGGATAATCGTGGTGTAAGCGGTGGCGATGGCGTTGAGCACTTTAAACCGTGACATCTTAGCGGTCGCGCCCAATAATCCCAAAATCAGCCCAATGACCAAACTAGTCAATGCCAGTTTGATGGTGACCCAAGCACCGCTTAATAATAGCTGCCCAAAACCTTGTAGATCTAACACAATATCGATACCCTGTCTTTTTAACTCTGTTTGTTGACCTATTACCCAAAAAATGCTTAAAACCCAGTTTTACCGTCACCCAGTTTCACCGTCACATAGACAAAAGGTGATAATGGATATAACCTTTTGCTTTGTTTTTTGCAGGGTGCAATTTTACGTGATTGCCCTATCAAAAACCATCAAAAAAACAAAAAACTGAGTGACTTTTCACCCAGTTTTTGACTGAACCCAAGCGCTTGGTTGAGTTACTTGCTCGTACTTGCCACAGTCGTCGTGGTCGTTGTACTGCTAGAGACCGTAACGGCCACGTTGCTTGCCGCCGCCGTTGTAGTGGTTGCATTACCAAAATATTGGTTATAGATTTTGTCATACGTGCCATTTGATTTTAACGTGGCAATCGCTTTGTTAAATTCTAAACGCAGTGGGTCGCCTTTACGGACGATGATACCCATTTTGTCATTAACATCAATCTCTTTACCTTTGATTTCAAACCCTTTACCTTCTGGCGTGGTCAGCCAATAAGCGGCCGGGGCTTTATCCGAAATCATCAGATCCGAACGCCCTGCTGCCAAGTCCATAAAAGCATTGTCCAAACCTTCATACAGGTTTAGCTGGGCTTTTGGGTGATTTTTTTCCATCCACTGGGTCGATAGCGTTGAACGCTGCGCCGCAACTGTATGGCTGTCAATTTGGGCAGGGTCATCCGGATTGATAGGACTACCTTGTTTGGTCAAAAATACCAACGTATTGGTAAAATAGGGGTCGGTAAAATCGACCTGCGCTTGACGCTCTGGGGTGATAGACATGGCATCAATTACCACGTCATATTTTTTTGCCATCAAGCCTGGCAATAAACCATCCCAATCTTGTGGCTTGATTTCACAGTTGGCTTTCATTTGTGCACATAAAGCCCGAATAAAATCCACATCAAAACCTGTCAAACTGCCATCCGCTTTGGTGATGCTAAAGGGTTTATAGGTGCCTTCGGTGGCGATGCGAATGGTTTTGCCTGCCATACTGCTCGATGTCTCTGTGCTGCTACTCACCGTTGTAGAAGCGGCTGTGCTATTCGCCGTCGTTGCCGCCGTTTTTTCTGCAGGTTTTTGACAACCCACTAGCGCTAGACCTACCAATGCCAAGCTACCCAATAATGAAATATTTGCTTTCACCTGATACTCCTAATTTTTAACGTCTAACACATGACAATTTTTGCTTGTAAGCTTTAATAACACTAATAGGCAAATAAGTTATTTAACGGCTTATTTCGGCACATCTGCAAAATATTTTTGGCTGATTTTATCGTAAGTACCATTGGCTTTTAGCGCCGCCAGTGCGGTGTTGAATTTGCCAATCAATGGATCATTTTGACGAAGGGCAATGGCAATTTTGTCATCAATATTGATCGGTTGACCTTTGACTTCAAAGCCTTGACCTTTGGCGGTTTTTAACCATGATAAGGCTGGGGCACTATCAGAAATCATCAAATCTGTACGACCCGATTCTAGGTCAAGATAGGCATTATCTTGGGTGTCATACAGTTTTGGGGTGGCTTTTGGGAAGTTTTTGGCTAAGTACTCAGCGGCAGTCGTTGAACGCTGCGCACCCACGGATTTGCCCGCTAGGTCATCAGCGCCTTTTTCTACCCCTTTTTTGCCAATCACAACGAGGTTATTGGTAAAGTATGGGTCGCTAAATGCCACCACTTGGCGACGCTCTGCGGTGTCTGACATCCCCGCCATGATGGCATGGTATTTTTGTGCTTGTAGTCCTGGAATCAGACCATCCCAATCTTGGGAAATCACTTCACATTTGAGTTTGGCTTCACTACATAACGCATCTGCCAAATCAATCTCAAAGCCGATTAATTTGCCATTGGCATCTTTATAACTAAAGGGGACAAAGCTTGATTCGGTAGCGATACGAATCTGTGGCATATCTGCGCTTGCTGCCGTGGTAGCGCTACTTGCTGCTGCCGTGTCTGCCGGTTTTTCCGCAGGTTTTTGACAGGCAGTTACTCCCATCAAAATGGCTAACGACGATACACCCAAAACCGATAACTGTTTCATAACAACACCTTTTTGTCAAAATTTGAGGGTCACCCACATCTATTGTGTAAATCTTAAAACGATCGATACAACGTCAATTAATTACCAAAATGTTGCTTTTGTAATTTTGCCAACTCGCCATTGCTTTGTAGCGCATCTAAGGCTTTGTCAAATTCTGCTTTTAGTGGATCGCCTTTACGAATGGCCATTGCGATGTTGTCACCATTATCCATCTCACTGCCGACGATTTGGTAGTTGCTGTTTTGTTTTAGCCATTCGCTAGCGGTTACTTTTTCAGACAGCACTGAATCGATACGACCTGATTTTAGGTCAATATAGGCGTTGTCATAGTTGTCATACAATTTGATTTCATTGGTTTTGCTCAGTTTATCTTGAAGGTACTGCGCCATGGTGGTTGAGCGTTGACCGCCAATTTTTAGCCCTGAAATCGCTTGTGGGTTGAATTTGCCACCTTTGGCAGCGACCCAAACCATGGTGTTTTTAAAATAAGGCGTGGTGAAATCCACTTGCGCTGAACGCTCTGGGGTAATTGACATACCCGCGGCAACCGCGTCGTATTTTCTCGCCATCAAGCCTGGCAAAATACCGTCCCAATCTTGCGCTACGATTTCGCAGTCGAGTTTCGCTTGGGCACACACGGCTTTGGCAACATCCACGTCATAACCGCCTAATGTGCCATCGGCATTGGTGTAGTTAAATGGTTTGTAGGCGCCTTCAGTGGCAATACGAATTTTTTTGCCTGTGCTGGCACTGGCAGCGGATTGGCTCGCGGCGGCTGCACCTTCTGTTTTTTCAGCAGGTTTTTGACAGGCGGTTAATCCCATGCTAACTGCACATACCGTTGCCAAGGCGAGTTTTGAGTAGGTTGAATTCAAGGTTGATTGCATGGATGTTCCTTACAAATGAAATTTTTGAGTAAAAAGCGATTTAATATCAGGTTTCGCTTTCAGCGATTTCAATATTTAAAATCAATGCGAGTTTACAATTTAGTTAAAATTAACATAAATTAACATTTTTGCAAGTGAAAAACGTTTGCAGCAACAATTAAATCAAATAAATTTTTTCTGATGCCTAAAACTACAAAACCGCCAATCGCATTGCGATTGACGGCTGATAGGCTGATTGGATTATTTTTGATGGCTTGCCATAAAGTCTTTCACCCGCGCTGATTGCGGATTGTCAAATACCTGCTCGGGTGTGCCTATTTCTTCGATACGTCCCTCATGCAAGAACACCACTTGGCTTGATACATCGCGCGCAAAACGCATTTCATGGGTGACAATCAGCATGGTGCGACCTTCTTCAGCAAGCGATTTCATCACCGCTAATACTTCATTGACCAATTCTGGGTCGAGCGCAGAGGTTGGCTCATCAAATAGCAATACTTGGGGCTTCATCGCTAGCGCACGAGCGATGGCGATACGCTGGCGTTGCCCACCCGATAAGTTTTCTGGGTAAGCATCTTTTTTATCCAGTAGTCCTACGCGTTTTAGTAGCACTTCAGCTTCACTGATGGCTTGGTCTTTGGCGATTTTTAGGACTTGGGTCGGCCCTTCAATGATGTTTTGCAAAATAGTCCGGTGTGGCCATAGGTTAAAGTTTTGGAACACAAAACCCATTTTTGAGCGAAACTGCTCAAGCTGACGCTGGTTGGCGGCAACCAAATCCCCAGATTTATTCGGTCTTAATACCAATGCTTCACTGCCCAAGAAAACCTCCCCTTGCGAGGGGTTTTCAAGCAAATTTATACAGCGTAGCAAGGTGGATTTGCCCGAACCGCTCGAGCCGAGAATTGAGATGACATCGCCATCATAAGCGGTCAACGATACACCTTTTAGTACTTCAAGCGATCCAAAGTTCTTGTGGATATTGTTAAGTTGCAAGGCTACAGGACGCTGTAAGTTTGGCATAGCATCTGACATGATATTCAATCCAAAATTTGACGATAGGTGGAAAAAAACTGTCTATTTTCGCTTAAAACGCTACTAAAACGCAAATTTTTCTCTCATTTAACTTTATTTTATGGCGCCGGTCTTTAGCACTTGTCTTTAGATTGAGTCATCACCATAAATTTTTGTCTGTCAAAACTTTCTAAATTCCATTTTTGGATTGAAGTTGTTATGATGAAGCGATGATTATATTAGGGACTGACTATGCAAACCATGACTGATACCAAACATTATATGCAAACCGTGGGACAGCAAGCGCGCGCCGCTTCAGCGATTTTGGCAAAAGCAGACACCGCGCTCAAAAATAGCGCCCTACTCGCTATCTATGACGCCCTGCAACAAGCCAAATCACAGGTGTTGGCGGCCAATGCCACCGATATGCAAAACGGTCAACAAAAAGGACTGGATGACGCACTACTTGACCGATTAGCGCTCACCGATGCGCGTTTTGAAGGCATGTTACAAGGGCTAAAAGATGTCGCCATGTTACCTGACCCGATTGGCGAGGTCACGGATATGACCTTTCGTCCATCGGGTATTCAGCTAGGTAAAATGCGCGTGCCGCTGGGTGTGGTCGGGATGATTTATGAATCTCGCCCCAATGTGACCATTGAAGCTGCGTCTTTGGCATTAAAATCTGGCAATGCGATTATCTTACGTGGGGGGTCAGAAGCGTTTTATTCTAACCAAGCATTGGCTGCGTGTGTCAAACAAGGTTTACAAGCGGTTGGTTTGCCAGAGGCCGCCGTGCAAGTGGTCGAAACCACCGACCGCGCGGCAGTGGGGGAACTTATCACCATGAATCGCTATGTCGATGTGATTGTGCCGCGGGGTGGTAAAAGCCTAATTGAGCGTATCAGTAATGAAGCGCGCGTCCCTGTCATCAAGCATCTAGATGGTAACTGCCATACCTTTGTCGATCGCGATGCAAACTTGACTATGGCAACCGATATTTGCGTCAATGCCAAAACTCACCGCTACGGCACTTGTAATACCATGGAAACGCTGCTGATTGATAGCCAAATCGCTGCGCAAGCCTTGCCGCCAATCGCCAGTGCCATTGTCGCTGCAGACAGTGCCATGCAATTACGCGGCTGTGCAAAAACCTTAGCCATCTTGAGCGATACCGCTGAATTAACCGCTCATCTGTCAGCGGCGAGTGAGGCAGATTGGGATACCGAATATTTGGCGCCAATTTTGGCGATTAAAGTAGTCGCCGATATCGACGAAGCCATTGCCCATATCAATACCCATGGCTCACACCATACCGATGCGATTATCACCGAAAACTACTCAAAATCGTTAACATTCATGCGTGAAGTTGATTCTAGTAGCGTGATGGTCAATGCATCAACCCGCTTTGCCGATGGATTTGAATATGGTTTGGGTGCAGAGATTGGTATCTCTACCGATAAAATCCATGCGCGCGGCCCTGTGGGTCTTGAAGGTTTAACATCGCAAAAATGGATTGTGTTTGGGCATGGGGAAGTCAGAAAATAATAGTTAGTTACCACCACAAAGCCCACTGATTGATGTGGGCTTTTTTTAATTATTAAACTGCCAAATTACTTAGCTACAGATTTAAAGATACTGATTTGATTTACACTCGTAACCGTCAGTACGGGTTGACCTTTAGTATCTTGGGTCAGTTTAAATTGTCCATTAAGCGTGGATGGCGCAGCGGCATCAAATGCCATGCGCGATTCTGGCATACACATCATGCGCGTAGAAACGATATTTTTTATCAATACATTGTCATGGGTCAGGCTATAATTGCCCCACATGCGATTACAGGTATTGTCAAAGCTGACACGACCTTTATCAAAGCTGACCAATAGCGGCTTGGCTTGGTTAAATAATTCAGGTTTAGTGGGTTTACCCGACAAATCAGTCACCGAGACCAATTGCCAGCGATAATTTTGCAACGTGGCATCGGCTAACGGTAAGGTGACCGCTTGGGTCGGGTTCACGACCCTTGAGTTATTATCCGCTATGGTTTGACAGCCTGTCATTGCCAGCGTTCCTGCTATCAAGCAACTTAGCGCTAGTGAGTAGATTTTGGCACATCTTTTCATCATGATTTCCTTTTGTTTAAAATTATTGTGTAAAAAATTATTGCAACCATTATATAAAATACCCTTAAAACTTTATTGCTCAGCATGACGATTATTGTTATTCGATTGTATTACTAGATTTGATGGACGCTTCATTTGCTTGAATGGGTTTTTGCAAAAACTCTAAAAATACATCATCGCGTTTGGGGTCGCCATTGTTGCCGTCTCTTGGAAATGCCATCTTCTCCCCTGTCAGTAGATAACCGCGGCGCTGATAATAACTTAACAGCTCTGGTCGATGACTTAAAATCGACATAGATAGATGGGTTAAAGGTAAATAGGTTAAAGGTAAATGGGTTAAGTTTTTGGCGTGGGCGTGTCTGATAGCAAACGTTTCTACCGCAGACAACATCGTATCGCCAATGCCTCTACCTTGCACAGCAGGATGAACCGCAAAAGTGCCAATATACGCCGCTGGCTGATGGTTAATGGGTGAGAAATCCACAGAAATACACCCGAGCAAATCATCGCTATCGTGCGGATTTTCAAACACGAATAGATAAACGTTGGGGTTGTCTATCAAGGCTGTCATTTCCTCGGCAGTGGTACGAATCCCACCAATTAAAGCAGCTTCATTGGTCCAGCCTTCATCTGAGCGGTAACAGCGATTGAGCAAAGTTACCAAATTTTCGACGTCTTGTTGCGTGGCAACGCGTAATTGCACGGCGTTTTTATCGATATTGCTATCAGGGTCTTTCATGTTTTTTCTCTTTTTATGCTCACATTGGCTAAACATAGGATGCGTTAAAAATTTTGCCAAGTTAGGTGACCGATTTTGCCACCCAATGCACCCACCCAAATTAGCCAACACACCTAACTTAGCAAGCACTACTTTATTGTCTATTACTTTGGCATTCAAGCCGTATTTGACGTCATTGTTGTTGCCGTCATATTTTTAACCTATTAGCATAAGACAATAAAGCATGGTTATAATAAAGCGCTGCTGTAATCGAATCTGTAATCGAGATGGTTTATCAATCATCCGTTTGTTAAAATAAACCTTTTGCAAGTAACCCTAGCATGCCAAAACTGCCTTCACCCTATACCCCTGCGATTGAGTCCGCTATTTATAAACAACAACCCACTGATTTTATTGTCCATGAAAAACTTGGCATTGAATGCAGCCATACAGGCGAACATCTTTGGCTTCATATTCAAAAAACCCGAATGAATACCAATTTTGTGGCAAAGTTGCTGTCACAATGGGCAGGCATCCCACTCAAGGATGTGGGATATTCGGGTCTCAAAGATCGTCATGCGCTGACGACGCAATGGTTTAGTCTTCGCTTGCCAAAAAAAATTGCCCCTGAACAAAACTTTGAGCAATTTGTCCAGACCAAATTAGCTAGCGATGAAACCCTAGAAATACTGGCACAGCATTGGCATCATAAAAAACTGGGTCGCGGTACTCATGAGGCCAATCAGTTTATCATCACCCTACGCGACGTGGTGGGCGAGAAAGCTGCCATCGAGCAACAACTTGCGACCATCAAAACCCAAGGCGTTCCCAATTATTTTGGCGAGCAGCGCTTTGGGCAAGATGCCAATAATATTGATGCCGCTATCGAACTATTTACCCATCATACAATTAGGGGCAAAAAAATTCATCGCAAATTTGACCAAGATAAAATCAGTCTGTATCTGTCGGCAGCGCGTAGTGAATTATTCAATGCCATCTTGGCAAAACGTATCGCATTGGGCATCTGGAACCAACCGCTTGATGGCGACGTGATGAATTTGGCGGGTTCGAACAGTATTTTTGTGGCACAGCATATAGATGAAACCATGCTATCAAGGCTACAAAGTGGCGATATCCATTTGACTGCACCGATGTGGGGCGCAGGTGAGTTAAAAAGCAGTGGTAAGGTTAACGCATTAGAACTATCAGTCATCACTGACAATCCCATTTATCAGCAGCTAAGTCAAGGTCTGATTGAGTTTGGTTTAAAGCAGCAGCGCCGCTCCCTGCGTATGTTGCCCCGTAACTTGCAATGGGTTTGGCAAGACGGTGAGACATTGGTGTTAGATTTTGAATTACCGGCAGGCAGTTTTGCGACGACGATGATTGATACGCTTGTTGCAAGCTCGGTACTCACCACTGAATTATGAAGGCTGGGTTATAGAAGCTAAATTATAAAGGCTAAGTTATGAATGCTGATTGATTTGCGTCATCAATAAATAACATTGACCTTTGACCACGCAGTTGCGACCATTGGCTTTGGCTTGCTGCATTGCCAAATCGGAGAATTTGATAATGCGCTCAAGGGCAGGTGGCAGTGCAGGCATGGTTGGTAAACTATGCATATACTCGCGCATATATTCGATAAAACTGCGATTATTAATCGCACGCTCGCTATCTCTCCCATGATTTTGATAAAGGCTGGCTATACCTAAGCTTGCGGTAAATTGAATTTCTGTATCAAAGATGCCATATCTCACCACTTGCTTTTCAAAAGCCTGGCGCAGCTGCTCTGCCATATCGTAGGCTTGCTCAATCCCCATATTAGGCAAGATGATGCAAAATTCTTCCCCACCCACGCGTCCAAACATCGTCCCTGTCGGTAAGAAGTTTTTTAAGGTATTCGCGGTACAAATCAACGTCGCATCACCCGCATCATGACCATATTTGTCATTGATATGTTTAAATTTGTCCAAATCAATATAAATCACACTAAGCGTATTCCAATCGCTTTTACGTTGCCATAAATAACTCAAAAAACTATAAATGGTACGCCGATTGGCAATATTGGTGAGCGCATCAGCTTCTAGCAAATCATAAATCTTGCGGCGCTGAAAGTTCATGACTTTCATGCCCTGTAAAATACAATACAGCGTGACTGTTGCCTTGGCGGTTACCAAAAAGCTAAAAGACAATCCCCAAAGCCAATGACTACGCGCTGCTAAACTTGGATACAACCTAGGCAGCAATTGCCACCAATTCATGCTATTACTTATATTAAAAATAAATAACGCAACAATACAACTGACAAATGATACCCAGACCAGTCGCCATCTTAATAGCACCATCCCGAGACCTGTGGCGCTAATCAGCATTACACCTTCAAGCGCACTGTTGTTGCCAATCCAGACGATAAAAAGATTTTCATAAATCAAATAGATGATTACAAAAAAGATTTGGTACTCCCGCCAAAGTCTTGACTGTTCAGGAATGCGGGTGATGACCCATAGTGAATACCCGCAAAACAACACCATCGCCAGTCCCAAATAAGTGATATTTATCATCAAGCTGCGATTAAAAATTTGATTGAACGTCTGAGCAAAAGGAAAGATATCTAGGGGCGATGTGATGACAAGAACTGTCGCATACCAAATTAAATGAAAAAATGTCTCAACCAACGCCAATATAATAAACAGCATGAATTTATTGGTATCGTTGACTCTTGGCGAATTGATATATAGCGAAGGTTTAAAGCTAAAAAATTTTAGCGTTTGCTGCAATTGTTCTTTAAAGCTTGGCAAGGCGGTTTGGGTCATAGGATTATTGCAAAATCAATAAATCTATTAAAAAAGGGCGTTACGCATTAAACAAATCAACAGCGATGTCAGTCATTGTCGTTCATTGATTAGTTTTAGTCGTTTGCAGTTAACTTACCCTAAAGATTATATAAGGTATTGTTGCTTCATTCTAATACTTTATTAATAACCAAAGGGTAAATGTTTAATTTTTTTTAATGAGTCTTGACTTATCTATTTTTATCTTTTATCAAAATTTCCTCGACCAAATAAAAAAGGTAAGCCTAAGCTTACCTTAATCTACAGTTTACAGCATTTTAACTTGATTGGTTGATTTAACCTGATTGTTTAACATTCATCGTGACGTTGTCAATTGAACTTAAGCGTCCAAGACACGACGTGCTGTCACGAATTTGTTTGCCCAATAGCCAGAATCTAAACTTGTAATAGAAATGCTTTTGCCGGTTGATGGGGAATGAATAAAACGACCTTCACCGATATACATGCCCACATGAGAGATACGACCACCACCTTGAGAGAAAAACACCATATCGCCTGGCTTTAACTCATTACGGCTAATACGTTCACCCACTTGCGCCATGCTGCTTGAGGTACGTGGCAGATTGATGTTAGCGGTTTGTTTATAAACATATTGCATAAAGCCGCTACAGTCAAAACCACTCGTTGGGCTGGTACCACCAAAACGATATGGCAAGCCGATAAAGTTTTTGGCTTTTGCAATGAGACTATCTACTTTTGAGCCACCCTCTGGGTTTTCAGAAACGCTTGAGTTAAAGCTACCAAAATATTCTGTGATACCATTGTCGGCATTGGCAGCGGTTGGGGCTACGCTTAACAAGACACAAGGTAGAGCGGTTAATAAAGTTTTTTGAAGAAAGTTCATAGGGCTTTAATCCGTTCAGAACTTTTATCCGTATATGGGCTATATCACAATTGATTGCTAAATGCTAAAAAGTTGATATACGGATAAAAATTACATAACTATTGTACTGGTTACATTCTGTAAAACAACGCCATCATACCAATAAAGTTTTTTGAATGTAGATATCTTTTTTCCATAAAATGTTAAAAAATATTACAATGTAAGCTAATTTGCTTACAGAAAGCCTATAGAAAGTATACAGCAATAATTGTGTAAGAAAATCGTTGATTTAACACACCATTGGGTTAAATCAACGCCTATTACTCTGTATTTATTTTGGTGTCATGTAAAAAAAGCAGGGTCAATATGTAACTGACCCTGCGTCATCGTTGAGTAAAAAATGATAAAAATTGTCAAATTGCTGTCTTTTTACCCCGTCATTCGCACTAATCTCTCGCCCCAAAAATGGCGGTGCCAATACGAACGATGGTGGCGCCCGCGGCAATGGCTTGCTCAATATCGCCGCTCATGCCCATTGACAAAGTATCCCACTGCTCAGGATGCGCATGATATCGCTTGTTTTGCTCAAATAATTGCTGGGTTTTGACAAAGGCAGCGGTTGAGTTTTTGGCGGGGATAATCATCAGTCCGCGTAATTGCAAGTTGGGTAATTGGCTAATCTCTGTCACCAATTCGGGTAACTGGTCCGGCTGGCAACCTGATTTACTGGCTTCATCGTCAATATTGACTTCGATACAGATATTGAGTGGTGGGTGGTGTTCAGCCCTTTGCTCATTGAGACGCTGGGCAATAATTAAGCGATCGACCCCATGCACCCAATCAAAATGCGCTGCCAACTCTTTGGTCTTGTTACGCTGGATATGACCGATATAATGCCACACCAATGGCTGCTCGTTGGCAGTAACGTCTTTGAGTGCTGCGATTTTTGTCACCGCTTCTTGCACATAGTTTTCACCAAAATCTTGCTGACCTTGCTGCGCTAAGGTGCGAATCATCCAGTTGGGTTTGGTTTTGGATACCGCAAGCAGTTTGACAGTTGGATTGAGTCTTGCAACGTCAGTTTTCACCTGTTGCCAACGCGCTATCAAGGCTTGGTTTTCAGCATCTGTTGCGCTTGTCGCCAATGGCTGTTGTTCATCGAATGTTTGCATGGTTAACTTTTCCTGTTGATAGGGGGTTGGCTGACTATTTGCGAGTTAAGATAATGTTTTTGGTTTTTTCGCACTGGTGCCGCTGATTTTTAAATTTAAGTTTAGCATAAGCTAAAATCAACAAAAAACTATGACCCCTAGTCAGTTTTTTCTGTTTTTTTTGTGGACGGATGATTATAGTATAACTATCTTTTTTTCCCGCGGTTTTTTTCTATTTTCTTGACCCACCTAAGGATTCGCTATCATGGCAAAGGAATTATCGATTGACGATTTATTGCGTTTTGCATTCAAAAATAAAGCCTCTGACTTACACATTTCAGCAGGCTTACCGCCGATGATTCGGGTAGATGGTGAAATTACCAAAATCAATATGCCGCCGCTTGATCACCAAAAAGTGCATAGTTTGATTTATGACATCATGAACGACAAACAACGTGCCGATTATGAAGAGTTTTTTGAAACCGATTTTTCGTTTGAAATTCCCAATGTGGCGCGCTTTCGTGTCAATGCCTTTAACCAAAACCGGGGCGCAGGTGCGGTATTTCGTACCATTCCATCTGAGGTCTTGACGATGGAACAGCTTGGTATGGGACCGATTTTTGAGAAAATCTCTAATTACAAACGTGGCGTGGTACTGGTCACAGGTCCAACAGGTTCGGGTAAGTCAACAACCCTTGCGGCGATGATTAACTATATCAATGAAACCCGTAAAGAACATATCTTAACCATCGAAGACCCGATTGAATTTGTGCATCAATCAAAAAAATCCCTCATCAACCAACGGGAAGTCCACCGTGATACCTTAAGCTTTGACGCCGCGCTGCGCTCTGCCCTACGTGAAGACCCTGATGTTATTCTTGTCGGTGAGATGCGTGACCTTGAGACCATCCGCTTGGCATTGACGGCTGCTGAAACAGGACACTTGGTATTTGGGACATTGCATACCTCATCTGCTGCCAAAACCATTGACCGTGTGGTCGACGTGTTCCCCGCCGCCGAAAAAGACATGATTCGAGCGATGTTATCTGAGTCGCTGCAAGCGGTTATCTCGCAGTCGCTACTCAAACGCCAAACGGGTGGTCGTGTCGCCGCGCATGAAATTATGATTGGTACGCCTGCGATTCGTAACTTGATTCGTGAAAACAAAGTCGCCCAAATGTACTCTGCCATCCAAACCAGTGCAGGCGATGGTATGACCACACTCGATCAAAGCCTTCGCGAGTTGGTCAATAAGGGCGTGATTAGCAAAGAATCGGCGCGCCAATATGCCAAACAACCTGAAAATTTTATGTGATAACTGTTTGATAGAAACAATCTTATAAAACCAATGCGAGAGACGCGTTATGGATCTTGATAAATTACTGCAGCTAATGATACAAAAAAACGGCTCCGACCTTTTTATCACCGCCGATGCGCCCATATCAATGAAAGTCAATGGTACTATCGCGCCAGTCACCAAGTCAGCGCTGACCCCAGAGCAATCAATGACGCTGGTCAAAAGCGTGATGACGCCTGCTCAAAGCAAAGAGTTTGACGACACCCTAGAATGCCAGTTTGCCATTGTTGACAAAAACCAAACCGCACGCTTTCGTGTTTCTGCCTTTGTCCAAAAAGACTGTGCGGGCATGGTGCTACGTAAAATTGAAACCAAAATCCCAACGGTAGAGCAACTCAATCTACCACCGATTTTGAATGAAATTGCCATGAAAAAACGCGGCATCGTGCTACTAGTCGGCGCGACAGGTACAGGTAAATCCACCACACTGGCAGCTATGATGGGGTATCGCAACGAAAATTCGCGCGGTCATATCATTACTATCGAAGACCCGATTGAATACCTGCATGAACATAAAGGCTGTATCATCACCCAACGCGAAGTTGGCATTGATACCAAGTCATTTGAAGCAGGATTAAAAAACGCCCTACGTCAAGCACCTGATGTGATTTTGATTGGCGAGATTCGTACCCGCGAAACCATGGATTATGCCATTCAATATGCTGAAACAGGACACTTGGTGTTTGCCACCCTACACGCCACCAATGCCAACCAAGCGCTTGAGCGTATTATTCACTTCTTTGAAGCAAAACATCACGAGCAGATTTTGATGGATTTATCATTGAACCTTCGAGCCATTGTGGCGCAGCAACTGATTGCTACCCCTGATGGCAAAGGTCGCCGCCCTGCGATTGAAATTTTGCTCAATTCGCAACTGATTGGTGATTACATCCGTAAAGGGGAAATCCACGAAATTAAGCCTGTCATGAAACGTTCCCGTGAAATTGGGATGCAAACCTTTGACCAAGCGTTGTTTGATTTGTATGAAAATGGCGACATCACTTACCGCGATGCCATCCAACACGCTGATTCACCCAACGATTTACGCCTACTTATTAAGCTAGAGAGTAAATCGGCCAATAAAACCGAGGAAAGCGAGCTGGAGCTCTCACTGCAATCTGATGATAATAGCGCAGCCAATGACAACGCAATATCCTAATAATACGTAATCGTCTGCTAGTAACAATAATTTTGTAACACAAACAAGGCTCAACATGCGCCTTGTTTATCTAAGCTACACTTTTTCCCAAAATCACCACATCAGCAATAAATCCGTTCATATCACAAACTTGCTTAAACTTGCCCCATGGCTCAAATCCTAGCTTACCAAACATCGCAAGGCTTGGTGTATTATGGGCAAAAATTAGCGCAACCACTTGCTGCACGCCACAACTTGGCGCAACTTCGATTAAATAATTGACCAACGCCTTGCCCACGCCTTGCCCCTTGGCTTCATCTGCCACATAGATACTGATTTCAGTACTGATATGATAGGCAGGACGCGCATATAAATCAGATAAACTGCCCCAACCGATGATTTCACCTAAGCTATTTTCGGAGCGAGTTTGGGCAACCACCAACGGACGGTTGCCCGTATGAGCGTCAAACCACGCTTGCCTATCTGCCACGCTCACAGGCTGTAAATCTGCCGTGGCTTGCTTACCTGCGATACTTTGGTTATAAATTTCAACGATGCGCGGTAAATCATCAATCGCAGCTAGGCGAATACTAAGGTTGTGATGCGATGCAGACATAGCGACTCCAAAATTAAACCAAAAAATGCGGCTAAAATTTGCCGAAAAATCTTATTAGCGCGTATGTTAACAACATTTTTACTTTATAATAAGCGATTTCATAAAATTGATAGTTTGCGATGCCTATGAACGTGATTGACTTATCTGACTGGCTAAAAAATCCAACCCTATTACCTGATTCGGTACTGACGATTGGTAATTTTGATGGGGTACATTTGGGTCACCAAGCGATGCTGGATAAAGCCAAATCTTTGGCAAAATCTCAGCAACTTGCCAGCATGGTGATGATATTTGAACCACAGCCGCGTGAGTTTTTTAGCCCGCAAACCGCCCCTGCAAGGCTCACCAATTTGGCAGAAAAAACCCAATTGATTGCTGAACATCGTATCGATAGCTTGATTGTGGCAAATTTTGATAATGACTTTCGGAATTTATCGGCACACGATTTTGCCAAAATGTTGGTCAAGTTAAACGTGAAGCATCTGGTATTGGGGGATGATTTTCGCTTTGGGCATGACCGCACTGGCGATAGTGAGTTTTTGCGTGCGTTTGGCTTGCCTGTAGAAATTTTGCATACCGTGACCGACCATGCGCATCAAGATGAGCGTGTCAGCTCAACCCGCATTCGAGACTGTTTGCAACAAGGGGACTTGGCAACCGCAAAGCATCTGCTAGGGCGAGATTATGCGATTACTGGCATGGTGGAACATGGCGATAAAATCGGCCGCACACTTGATTTTCCCACCGCCAATATTGCCCTAAACCGCATCAAGCCTGCCCTGCATGGGATTTTTGCGGTATCGGTGACCGCTACCGATGGCACGGATTTATCAACACTGGGGAAAAATAGTCAGACAGGCGTGCAAGGACTTACTAAAGGCAGTTTGTTTGGCGCTTGCAATGTGGGTACTCGTCCTGCGCTAAAAAATAAGTATGGGGTAGAATGGCGACTGGAAGTCAATTTTCCAAAGTTTGACGGGGATTTGTACGGCAGAGAACTGACGGTAACGTTTTTGCATTTTTTACATGGGGAAAAAAATTATGCTGGGCTTGACGCATTAAAACAAGGCATTGCCCAAGACGTGGTGGATTTACTTAACTGGCGCGAGCAGCAAGCTTTTGCGAAATCAATCCCTTAATGACTTTGGCGTGTCAGCCTCCACCCTGCTACTCCTAAGCAACATACTAGACTTACCCAAGCTAGCCAAATTCTTTGAGTCGGTAGGGTTAAAAATAACCTGCCTATACTTCCTTATACGCTGCGCTGCCATTTGGCATTGACTGTAAATGCTTTAACCCTTGTAAGCTAGTGGAAAATTGTATCCTTCCCCAACTATCTTTAGCGTTTTCAACTATTTTTAGCGTTTATAGCTATTTTGGTGAGTGAGATTTTTTTATGACAAACTTACCAAAATCAAGCATGAGATAAGCCAAACCACGCTTTGTCAATCTGCCAATTTTAACATATAATACCCTGTTATCAATTTTTTACCTTTTGCACTTTTTATAGAATACCGAGAGTTACATGACCGACAACACTGACAATCAGTCAATCGACTATAAAGATACCCTAAACCTTGCCGATACCGTATTTCCCATGCGTGGCGACCTTGCCAAACGCGAACCTAAATGGCTAGAACAATGGTTTGCCGACGATGTGTATGCCCAAATTCGTCGCGCTCGCCAAGGTCGTGAAAAGTATGTATTGCATGATGGCCCTCCCTATGCCAACGGTCAGATTCACTTGGGTCACGTGGTGAATAAAGTGCTTAAAGACATGATTGTCAAATACAAGACGCTTGACGGTTATGACGCGCCGTATGTACCGGGTTGGGATTGTCATGGATTGCCGATTGAGCAAAAAGTAGAAGGCATTATCGGTAAAGTGGGTCAACCCCATAAAGACAAAAGCAAAAACGGTGCCATCGTGACGTCAACCGAGTTTCGCGGCGCTTGCCGTGACTATGCCAAAAGCCAAATTGACCTGCAAATGGTTGACTTTAAACGCTTGGGCGTACTGGGTGACTGGGAAAATCCTTATCTGACCATGAACTTCAAGCAAGAAGCTGATACTGTCCGTGCATTGGCAGAAATCTACAAAAACGGTCATATCACTCGCGGTATGAAGCCGGTGAATTGGTGTTTGGATTGTGGTTCGGCGCTCGCAGAAGCAGAAGTGGAATATGAAGATAAAAAATCCGATGCGATTTATGTCGGTTTTGATATCGTCAACCGTGAGGCATTAGCGGCGACTAAAGCGATTGATGGCGCTTTGCAGGCGGTGATTTGGACCACCACGCCTTGGACGTTGCCTGCCAATCAGGCGATTACCGCAAGCGCTGAGCTAGAGTACTCCGTGGTAAAAGTGACGTTTAACAAACAAGCCTTTGCTATTCCTACCACGCTTGACACGCCTAATTATTTACTTCGCCGTTTAACCAAAGACGATAAAACCGCTTTACAGGCAAGTGCATCTGACCCTTTGATTTGGGAAGCGTTACCGGAAAAACGCCACGAACCTGCCGTATTTGAGCCGTATTTCAAAAAAGCCCTTGAGCAAAAAGCCTTTGCGATTGTCGATAAAAAAACCAATAACATTATCGGCACAACCCGTTTTTATGATGATAATGTTGAAGAAAATTCGATTGCCATTGGCTACACCTTTTTGACCCGTGAGTATTGGGGATCAGGGGCAAATGCTGAAATTAAATCGGCTATGCTAAGTCATGCCCAACCGCAGCGAGAAACGATTTGGTTTCATGTTGCCCCCGATAATCAGCGTTCGGCTAAAGCGTTAGAAAAAATTGGCGCAACTTATCAAAAAACCGCTGACAACGGTTTGGGCGAGCGCTTGTTTTATCAAATGGCAGGCGAAAAACCACAGGCAAAAATCAGCCATTTAATTGTCGCTTACAATTTAGTTGCGCATTTAATGAGTGTGTTTAACGCCAAAGAATACAGTGTGTTGGCGACCGTGAAAGGCGATGCATTAACTGTACTTAAAGCCCAGCACCCACTGATTGCCGAGCGTCAAGTGCCGATTATCACAGGCGACCACGTGACGGCAGATAGCGGTACGGGTTTGGTACACACTGCGCCCGCGCACGGTGTCGATGACTATATGGTCGGTCAAAAATTTCACTTGCCTACCGAAAACCCAGTCGCAGGTAATGGCGTGTATTTGCCTGAAGCCAAAGTTTTTGTCGGCGAGCATATTTATAAAGCGCAACCAAAAATTATCGAAACGCTCAAAACCAGTGGGCATTTGCTCAAGCATGACGTGATTACTCACAGCTATCCGCATTGCTGGCGACACAAAACGCCGATTATTTTCCGTTCAACGCCCCAATGGTTTATCAACATGGAAAGCCAAGGTCTGCGTGAGCAAGCGTTGACCGATATTCCAAAGGTGGTATGGACGCCAAGTTGGGGACAAAATCGCATCGAATCGATGATGCATGGTCGCCCAGATTGGTGTATCAGCCGCCAACGTACTTGGGGCGTGCCGATTGCCTTTTTTATCCATAAAGACACGGGCAATTTGCACCCAAATACCGCTGAGCTGATGGAAAAAGTCGCGCAAGTGATTGAGCAAGGTGGTGTGGAAGCATGGTTTGATGCCGCGGCTGAAGACTTTATCGGGGATGATGCTAAAGAGTATCAAAAATCGACTGATACGCTAGATGTGTGGTTTGACTCAGGGTCAACCAATTTTGCCGTGCTCGCCAATCGTCCTGACTTAGCCAATCCTGCGGATTTATACCTTGAAGGCTCTGACCAACATCGGGGTTGGTTTCAGTCGTCGCTTTTGGTGAGTGAAGCGATTTATGGTCGTCCACCGTACAAGCAAGTGTTGACGCACGGGTTTACCGTAGATGCCAAAGGCTATAAATTATCAAAATCCAAAGGCAATACCAAAGGCTTTGAGCCGCAAGAACTTGCCAATAAATATGGTATTGATATCGTGCGTCTATGGGTCGGCTCAAGTGACTATCGTTACGAGATGGCGGTATCGACTGAAGGCTTTGCGCGCACTACCGATATGTATCGCCGTATTCGTAACACCATTCGTTTTTTACTGGCGAATACAGACGACTTTGACCCAGCCACCGACATGGTGGATGCTAGCAATTTGGTTAGCCTTGACAAGTACATTTTAAAACGCGCTGAAGCGGTACAAGCTGACATTCGCCAATCTTATACCAACATGGATTTTCACCAAGTGTGTCAAGCGGTGGTGGGTTTTTGTTCACAAGATTTGGGCGGTTTTTATTTAGACATCATCAAAGACCGTCAATACACCACCAAAGCCAATGGTGAAGCTCGCCGCTCAGCACAAACTGCAATTTATCATATTGCCCATGCGTTACTGCGCTGGATTGCACCGATTTTGTCGTTTACCGCACAAGAAGCCTGGGAAATCTTAAAAGGTCCGCATACAAGCAATGGCAATGGCTACATCTTTACCGAAGAATGGTATGAATTCCCAGAAGTGGTATTGGATGACGTGAGCGAATCGGATTGGCAAGCGATTTTGAATGTCAAAGAAACTGTTAACAAAGCCTATGAAATTGCGCGCACCGATAAAGTGATTAACGCCAATTTATCGGCCAATGTCACCGTGTATGCACCAGATACTACCATGGCGTCACTCAATCGATTAGGCGATGAACTCAAATTTGTGTTTATCTCAAGTCAAGCAAGCGTAAAACCATTCGCTGAAAAACCAAGCGATGTGACCTTTACCGATGAAGCCACTGATTCGAATAACCAAGTTGCGGTAGTGGTCAAGCCTGCCACGGGTGAAAAATGTATCCGCTGTTGGCACATTCGTGAGGATATCGGCATCAATCCTGCTCATCCAGAAATCTGTGGTCGCTGCGTAGAGAATGTCGAAGGTCAAGGCGAGGTGCGTCATTATGCCTAATACCCAGGCAACGACTGCTGCCACTCATTCATCCACTACCCTACCCATCAACGGCAACAAAGCCATGATGTGGTATGCTATTGCGGTTTTGGCAATGATTATCGACCAACTCACCAAGTTGTACTTTGAGCACAACTACCAGCTGTACCAAACCACGGCGATTATTGAGCCGATTTTTAACTTTACCCTTGCCCACAACTATGGCGCGGCGTTTAGTTTTTTGGCAGATAAAGGCGGCTGGCAAAAATGGCTGTTTAGCGGACTGGCACTGGCTGTTTCCCTTGGCATCATGGCGTATCTACGCAAAATACCCCAACAAGCCAAATTATTGGCTTTGGGCTTGTCATTGGTGATGGCGGGCGCTTTGGGCAATTTGATTGATCGGGTACGTTTGGGCTATGTGATTGACTTCTTGCATGTGCACTATGGCAATGCGTGGCATTTCCCGATTTTTAATATAGCTGATGTGGCGATTAATATTGGCGTTGCGTTGATTTTAATCGATGCGTTTTTATTAGAATCCAAACGTAACACCCTTTAATTTTTAGATGGATGAACAACCGCATGAATCATGACATTATTACGCCAAACGAACAAACCCGCATCACTCAAGACTCAACCGTTGATTTGCATTTTGAGGTCAGCTTAGAAAATGGCACCGTCATCGACTCAACCTTTGAGCGTGGCGAACCTGTTCGCTTGGTGGTGGGTGATGGCAGTCTGCTTGAAGGGTTTGAGAAGGTACTCATCAACTTGACAGCCGGTGACACGCGCACCGCATCGCTATCGCCTGACGAAGCGTTTGGTCAATGGAACCCTGATAACGTACAGACTTTTAGTCATGCGCAGTTTGCCGTGACGGGCAATTTGCCTGAAGTCGGTACCATGATGGAATTTGAAGATAAAGGCAAAACCACGCTCGTGGGTGTGGTCAGTGACGTCACTGAAGATGCCATCAAAGTGGATTTTAACCATCCATTGGCAGGTCAAAATATACTGTTTAAAGTGCAGATTTTTAGGGTGACGCCAAAAGACAGTAAAGGTATCACACTCAGCTGATATTTAGCTGAATGGAAGCTTTCAATAAACAATCACTGACAATAAAAATCGCTGATTAACTCTCAGCGGTTTTTTATTGTCTATCAATTAACCGTTTGGGTATCATCGTCTGCCGCATCACCTTCTTTTGCGTCTGATTGTTCTGCCAGTCTTGCACGCTGCTCAAAACGTTCGCCCGTCGCTTTAATACCCCACACCAATTCCACAAAAGCGCGGTTATTGATGAGCGGCTCATCTTCAATAATCAAGAAATAGCCCGTTTTGTTGATCCATAAAAACACAATACTGGTATTGGGCATCAACATATCAATACTGGTAAAAAATGACACCCCATAGCCATGTACCGCCCAACCGCGCTGCTGTTGGCGTTCTAAAAAGCCATAAAAATCGGCAGCGGCTACCGACAGCGTCTCTGCTTGTTGCTGGGTAAAGCCCATTTTTGCCAGACAGAAGCCTTCATCTGATGCAATTACGACACGGCGACTACCTGATAGACTCGCTGCTACATATTTTAAGAAATTATCCAGCTGCACGTGCGGAGCGACCACCCGCTTTTCAATGGTTTCAATCCAACCTTCTTCGATAAACATATCTAGCCAAGTGTCACTATAACGCTCACCCCATGCCCGCGCCGTCATACTTTCTTCAGGGGCGAGCACCGCTTGTAAGGCTAGTTGCTGCTCTGAGGGATTGGCGCTTGAAAAACCATGCAATACCCCGGCAGGCGTTAAAATTATATAAGTGTCGTTTTGTTCTGGCATGGTGCTTTCCTTAAATTTTGATAGACGGCAAAGGTCATGTTGTCAATCACTGTGATAGGCTTGGTAAATTCAAAAGCTAATTCATTCGGCTATAATTAAGCGGCTTGCTTGGCAAAATATTCTTTGGTTTCAAGCCATTTGTCATTAAAATCCCATTTGTTTTTTGACATTTCCCACCAAACCATACTAAATGCCAATCGGTCATGACAAACAACACAATGGTTAAAGAACTCTTCCTCGATTTCGGCAATTTGCTCGGCTTGGTCTTCTGGATCGTCTTCTTCTTCCATGATATCTAATAGCGAAGCAATCGTCATTTGTGCCACTACTTTTGAGTCATCAGTGGACACACGTAGTTGGTGTTGATAAGTGTTCATTGAAGGCGATACCAATACGCTCCAACGCGTGGCAAGATGGCTTACTTTAAACACATACTCACCATGATTGATGCATTGGTCAAACCCTTGTAGCAGCGTTGGCGTTAGTTTTTCTCTCACTTGGTTGAGGATACGGTCACCAAAATAGGGCACGTCAAACCAACAACCATAAAACATATCGGCTAACGCACCTTGTAAGGGCTCTTTTTCATCAAGCTCCATCGCTGCCATGATGCGGCTGGTGTGGATATCCATATTCATCGGTTGGTCAATCACTTGGCGACTATAGAGACGAAAATTAAGCCAATGTTTTTGAAATTTTCTACGATTACGATTCGACAATGAATACATGCTGATTCCTCAAAAAATTAGCCTAATTATATAAAAAGTTATGTGACAAGGGTGAGGTATTAATGACTAGCGCTGTGAAAAACTGCCGCATTTATCCCCTACTATACTATTAAACCCGATTGCAATCAAAACGCTTCAGCATAAAAAAAGCGCAACTTCATCTAAACATGAATTGCGCTATTGGGCAAGATGACAAGCTTGACCGATTAATCCAATAAGGTATCCATTAAATCAATCATAAACTCGCCGTCTTCTTGGGTCATCGGCTCAAAACCGTCGCTCATCCCCAGTTCTTGTAATACTTGTTCGCCCTCTGCGGTGTCTTTTAAGCTTAATAAGGCATCGATAAATGGCTCACTGTCGGCAAAACTCTCTTTAACCAGCAACACATGGCTGATATCGCTCAAATCACTTTCAATCAATACCTGCATCTGCGATAAAGTCAAGCGTGACAAACTATCATAAACTTCAGATAAAAAGAATGCCGCATCGGCTTCGCCTTTAATCAAATTACGCGCAGCGGCTTGGTAAGTCTCGGTAACTTTCCAAGTAATGTCAGCTTCTAACAAATCCACGGCTTCTAGCAGACGAAGCCCAATCAATTTGACATCACGGTTGTCTGCCATGGCAATGGTGCAGCCTGCTTTTAAATCCTCAAGTGCTGCAATGCCACTGCCGGCTTTTGCGGCAATCACCATTTCATCAGATTTATCCAGTGGACGCGCCACGGCGCGATAACCCTGCTCCCGAATCATGGTCGCTGCGTCAAAGGGATTGGCATAGATAATATCCACGTTTTTCACTTGCATTAAGTCGTTTTGCTCATGCGCAGACGCGGGTGTCAGTAAGTGAATGTGAATGCCGGATTTTTTTTGTAGCAGTGTATTGAGCATATGCCACCCTGCAAAACGCTCAGGCGCGAAGTCAGGCGCAATGAGTAAATTAATTGTCATTAGGCTTGCTCCTCTAGCATTTTGCGATACAGTGCTTCAGCTTGCGCGATTTTGCTGCGTGATGGTTTGCGTCGTACCGAGGTATAGCCAACCGTTTCGCCATGGCGGATATTGGGCACAGCTGTCGCATACACCCAGTAGTAGCTGCCATCTTTGCACAAGTTTTTGACATAGCCATGCCATTTTTTGCCCGCTTCGACTGTTTGCCACAAGTCTTTAAAGGCGGCTTTTGGCATTTGTGGATGTCGCAAAATATGATGCGGCGCGCCAATTAATTCATCACGGCTATAGCCACTGATATCCACAAAGGCATCATTAGCGTGGGTGATAATGCCATCTAAATCCACGCGTGAAACGATAAGTTTGCCATCGGGATAAGGTAGCTCGTTTTCGGTGGTATAAACGATACGACTTGAGCCATCTGAGTAAGTCAGACGATGCGCTGTAGCATCGCCAGCAGGTTGGTCCATATCGGGTAATTGTACAGATTTCATTACCTCTCCTTATAAATTTTTGATGGATAAATTTTTGATTGAGTCACGGTTGCTAATACGGGTGAAAGGCTGACAAAGTTAAGCTTTTTGTAAGTTTTAGATAAGTTTTGATAAGGCTTCAGCCGCACGCTTCATATCCAAGAAAACCAGACCCAATTTGGCATTTGGTTTGGTCAAAATGGTCAATACTGCTTCTGTACCCGATGCAGACATAATCACATAGCCTTTTTCGCCTTGCACCATGACGCGCTCGATACTGCCACGCGCGAGTTCTCGACCTGCACGGTCACCGAGTGATAGTAGCGCCGCTGACATCGCACCGACACGGTCTTCATCAATGCCCGCTGGCAATGCTGACGCAATCATCAAACCATCGGTTGAAATCAGCGCAGAGGCTTCTACATCCGCTGAAGAACTGTTTAGGTCATTTAAGATTTGTTGGAACATATCGGTACGCATATCAAGAACCTTTTTAGTAAACAAATTTAGAGGGTTAGTGAAAAAATTTAGGGGTTAATGAACAAATTTACGGGGCAAAATAACCAAAAGCTTGCACTCATCCAATCGGTATTAAACTCACTCGTCATTGTGGCGGGCAGCGTGTAAAAATAATGGTGCAAAAATAATCATATAAAAATAACCGTGCTCAAATAGATGACAAACGTTGTCAAGTAACGGTTTGACTAACCTTGGCTCATGGGTGAATGATGCCGGTTAATGGTTCAAACGCTGTAGCGACCATTTAATTGCAAGTGATTGTCACATAACGTTTTGTTACGCACATGATAACAGATTTGGTGAAATTTTTACATTTTATTACAATGCTATTTGACTGAAAAGATTTAGTGAGCGTCAGTAATATTCATAGGATAAAAAAAAGCCAAGGCGATGGCGGCTTGGCTTTTCTAGTTAATTATAGTCGTAACGATTAAGGCTGTTTAGCGTGAAGCACTTGCCCATGCAAACGCGCTAGCCCATCCACCATGCGCTGCTGCAAGATAGCGGTAATTTCATTTCGGGTTTTACCCGCAGGGTCAATGGCTGGTAACGGCAACACATAGGCTTTGGCAGGGCGGTTATCAAGGACACGTTTGACGCTATCTATCAAGCCAATATCGCCATAATACGGAATGTTTTGGTCAAGTTCGCCATCTTGGTTGACATAGCAAATCACAATCGGTTGAATGAGCACTTGGCTGTCCATCGCAGACTGCAACAAGTTGCCATAAATACGTTTAATCGCTGTACCGTCTGTGGTGGTCGCTTCTGGGAAGAAAACCACGGGTGAGCCTTGTGATAAAAACTCACTCATCTGCTCACTGATTTTGCTGGTATCGCCCGAACCGCGCTGGATAAATAAAGTGTGGGCGGTGGTCGCCATCCAACCAATCACCGGCCAATTCGCGATTTCGGCTTTGGACAAAAAGAAGGTCGGTACAATACTACCCACCACAGGGATATCGAGCCAAGAGATATGGTTGCTCGCCCATAGCGCGTGATGTGTCGGTATTGGCTCAAGTGCAGTCACCTCAATGCCTAACGATTTGAGCGATTTTTTACAGAATTTTTGAATCAATTGGATGATTTGCTGATTATCGGGATTTGGTGTGCGGCTAATTTGCCAAGCATAGCCGATACCTGTTTGAATCGCAGCCATTAAGCTCACAACGCGCTTGCTGCGTTGCCACTGGGTCGCCAAATTCTTTTTACTGTAGGTAGCAGGTTGTCGCAGTTGTTTTGCCGTTTCGCTTAGTAGGTTGTTAATCGTCAGCACAGATGGGGCGAGGTTAGAGTCAGATTTTTGCATAAGGTAAATATGTGAGTGAAAAATTGTGGATGTAGTATAGCAAATTATTGGGCACACAGCTTATTAGGTCTGTTTGAGTTTTAGCAATAACCCAATAGCAATCACTAAGTAACAATACCTAAGTATCAATAACCGAGTAATAATAACTAAGTATCAATCACTCAATAACAGTAACCAAACCCGGTTTATCTTGGTTAAGATTAGCACCTTTGCCTTTATCAATAAACAAGTTAGTGCAAATAGTGCTGATAGCGCGGTTTGACCTGTTCAAACGGCAACCAAACAAACACATCAGCACAATCAAACTCAGGGTCATAACAAGCCGCTGCGCCCAGACTACAGCCCATTTTGACATACATTTTTAATAGCGCTGGCAAAGCGAAATTTTGCGGATTTGCCAAGTCCACATCAGCCACTTGCGCCAAATCGATAGCGGATAGTTTGTGCTCTGGCAATTTACGGGTCACTTTGACATCTAGCTTGGTACTATCAAGCTGATGATCTAACCAGTTTTGCACATTGCCCTCTTCCATCGGAACTGAGGCACAGCCCATAAACGCATTGACATTGTAAGCTTTGGCGACTGCCGCGATGGATTCCCACAAATGATTAATCGTGGTAATACCTCGGTAATCTGGGTGCACACAGGTGCGACCGATTTCTAGCACATTATACGGGTAATCATCGAGCAAGCGACCCAGTCTAAACTCATGCTCGCTATAAAACTGCCCAGCTTTTATCGCGCCGTTTTTATCCAATAATCGGGTGGTTGCCACCGCAAGTGGTTGCCCAAAGCTATCTTTTTTGGTTTCGTCATACACCACCACATGGGTGCAATAATTATCAAAATCATCCCGATCTAGCGGCTGCTCCGAGCTTGGATGAAATCCCGCAAAACTTACAGAAAACGCTTGGGTAAAGGTCAAAGTACGTAGGCGCTGGGCATTGAGCAAATGCTGCTCGGTTTGTAGCGAAAACTTATCCTCACTCACGTTAATAATCACTGACTTAAATAACGGGCGATGACGCGCACTTGGGCGGCTAAGCGTTGGCTTCACCAGCGGGGCTAGGGTCTCTACCACTGCCATATCAGCAAAATTATGTGCCAGCAACTGCGCAACAAACTGGGTATTAAAAAGACTATCAACAGGATAAGTGGCGATATCTTCGTATAATTTGGCGCCGTTATTTTGTTCTACAAAATTAGTTTGTTCTACAAAATCAGTCATCTTACTGTTACCTATGGTGGTTTTTGCTATGGCATTAGCCAGCTGCTGAGCGAAAAATGCCTTTGCTTGTCATTGACTCATTGTCAAAGCTACAAAGCCCCCATCATCTAATTGGATGGTTAGTCAGTCTGGATGAATTCAGTATGCGTGACACCAGTGTCGTTTCAATGACGTTTTCATGGCAAAACCATGACCAAACCTGCGCCTTTACCCCCGTTTTAAGTTACTAATTGTAAATTTGACTAAAAGTTCTGCAAAAAAACCTTATATTGATATACATAATCCATCTATCGTGTCTAGCGCTTTTCTAACGCGGCTATCGACTATTTAAGCGAATGTTTAACCTAATAGACTTAGATAATACATTTAGATATAGACACATTTTTACACTCACAACGAAAGGATAAATCATTGGAGTATTTTGAGCGTTATGAAGGTGGTGAAAAAGCCATCTTAGTCCATTTAAATATTACCCATCTCAATGACCCAGACGATTTGGAAGAATTTGAATTGCTGGTGGATTCGGCAGGGGCGCAAAAACAAGCCTTGGTCACAGGTACGCGGTCTAAGCCTGACGCTAAATACTTTGTGGGTACGGGTAAAGCTGAAGAAATCGGGGAACTTGTCAAGCAATACGAGGCAGATATTGTCATTTTTAACCATAGTTTGACCCCATCGCAGGAACGTAATATTGAGCGCTTGGTGCAGTGCCGTGTGCTTGATAGAACTGGGCTTATCTTGGATATTTTTGCCCAGCGGGCGCGAACCTACGAAGGTAAACTGCAAGTTGAACTTGCCCAGCTTAATCACTTAGCGACTCGCTTGGTACGCGGCTGGACGCACTTGGAGCGCCAAAAAGGTGGTATTGGTCTACGCGGTCCAGGCGAAACCCAGCTTGAAACCGATAGACGCTTGTTACAGGTGCGTGTCGGGCAGCTCAAAGCCAAGCTTGATAAGGTCAAACAAACCCGCGCGCAAGGTCGTGCCAAACGCCAAAAATCCTCGGTGCCGACAATTTCACTGGTCGGTTATACCAATGCGGGTAAATCCACCTTGTTTAATACCCTCACCCATGAAAACATCTATGCCGCCAATCAGCTATTTGCGACGCTTGACCCGACGCTACGGAGTGTGTCATGGTCAGGCGTGGGTAAGGTGGTACTTGTCGACACGGTCGGTTTTGTTCGTCATTTGCCGCATGAGCTAGTGGAAGCTTTCCATGCCACGCTAGAAGAAACCTTAGAGGCAGATTTGTTGCTGCATGTCATTGATAGTCACCGTGAAGACATGCATGAGCAAATCGCCGCGGTACAATCTGTGTTAGCGGAAATTGATAATCAAGTGCCTGTGCTAAATGTGTTTAATAAAATTGATCTCACAGGTGAGCCGCCGCATATCGGTTATAGTGATAAAGCCAAGCCCAATCGGGTGTATGTCTCTGCCCATGAGCAATTAGGTATCGAGCAACTCACCCTTGCCGTGCAGCAGTTATTGGTAGGTCAATTACAGCGGTTTGAATTAACCTTACCCGCCAATTTTGGACAATTGCAACACGAACTGCATAAGTTAGAAGTGATTGAAGACCTCAGCTACGATGAAACAGGTCAAACCAAACTGACTGCCATGATGTCGGTGGACAAGCTTAAGCAGTTGTTGGGTGAATTTGGTATCGCACCTGAGGAAGTGTTGTCGCAAGAACAAGCCAAACTGCTTGCGCCAGTGCTTGAGCCATTTGAACAATTGCTACAGCAGCAACCATTGGATACTGCCGACGAGACATAATTTTATAGCCATTGGTACCATCAGACCTGCATCAATCTTAAGTCGGTGCAGGTTTTTTTGGTTTAATAAACGACCTTACGACTCGATAAAATAAGCTGACGGGCTATGCGTTAATTAAATCTTAAAAATATATTCAACACTTTGTCATTTTTTTGTCATGTAGCAAATGGGCTGTGAGATTTTTTTCGGTTTTATTGGTGTTTATTTTGTTTTATTTGTTATAAATATCAATTATTTAGGTTATTTTCCCCAATTTATGTGGATAACCATGTGGATAACTTATGACTTGACAACAATAAACCGCATATCACTATAGGCTATCTCTAAATTGGTTATTTTTTAACCAATTATTTTAGTTATATAAATCATAGAGTTATAGTTTTTTGCAAAGTGCAAGCAAAAAATTTTACTTTTTTTTTAAGTGTTAAGGCTTGAAAATTTGATAGTTTTTATGGCTAAAAATTTTGAGCCCTTGTTTTTCTAATCCTTCGTATCCAACCCAAAAGGTCTACAAGTTTTTTGGCAATTTATTCCCTTATTTCCCCTTATCTGATTTTTTGTAAACTTTAACCAGTTTTTGACAGATTTATGGTATATTTCATGCCAATTCTTTTATAATAATGTTATCAAATGTCATTGAAACATAACGAATTTTATCTTTTTATGTCGTTGTGAAACGTTACGCTGACCTCTAAGTTTGAAATATTGTCAAAAATTTAACATAGGTATATTTATGGTATTGTTTGCAAAGAAAACTCGCCTACCCTATTTGCTATCGGCTTCCCTATTGTCATTGGGTGGTTTGGCAAGTATGGATGCAGCGAATGCTGGCAATATGTATGTGTTTAAAGATAGCAACGGTCAGGTACTGTTGACCAATGTAGTCAGCAACAACCGCCCTGCAGGGAATAACTTCCAAAATTTTACCAAAAAAGTCAAAGTGACTTATTACGCGGATACCAATGTGCATAGTTATAGCAATTGGGGCGCCAATGAAGCTGCAGTACCTGCCAGTGCGCGTGGCAACAAAAATAGCTACGATAGCATGATTTTGGCTTCGGCGCTGCGTCATGGGGTCGACCCTGCATTGATGAAAGCCATGATGCATACTGAATCAGGTTTTAATCCCAATGCGCGCTCACCTGTTGGGGCACAGGGGTTAATGCAATTAATGCCCGCGACGGCTAGGCGGTTTGGTGTGTATAATGCTTGGAACCCTGCGGAGAACATCGAGGGCGCAGCCAAATATTTGAAATTTTTGCAAAGCCGTTTTGGTAATATCCAGCATGTGATAGCGAGCTACAATGCGGGTGAAGGCAACGTCATAAAGTATGGCGGTATTCCCCCCTTTCGTGAAACTCGTGACTATGTACAACGTGTGTTAAGCCGTTACAACAATCTATATCGTAATGACCCCAATCTTCGCTCTAGCACTAGCAGCAATGGTTTGCAAAATGTTAGCTACAATTCCGCTAACTCTTATACTATCGTCCGCTAGCAAGCGTGTCTATCACCGCAAAGCCAGAAGCCTAAAGCCAGTTTAATACTGGCTTTTTTTATGTTACAAATTTATGCCACTTTTCCCTTTAATTTGTTGCATTAAACGCTATTATACTACATATCATAGTTAACTTATTATCGATAAGTATATTTAATCGTTTGATTGTCTTTAGGAAACCGTCATGTTACGAATTGGCTTATTTCTTTTAACTAACCTAGCGGTAATGGTGGTGTTTGGTATCGTCATGAATGTCATCGCGCCAATGCTAGGGTTCAATTTGGGCGGCACAGGCACGACTAGCCTGCTGGTGATGTGTTTCATCTACGGTATGATAGGGTCTTTTGTATCGCTGTTGATGTCAAAATGGCTCGCCAAACGCTCTACAGGTACGCAAGTTATTGAACAGCCTGCTACCCAGTTGGAAGTTTGGCTGGTCGAAACGGTTCGCCGTTTAGCGCAAAACGTCAATATTGATATGCCAGAAGTGGGTATCTTTGATAATCCATCACCCAATGCCTTTGCGACAGGTTGGAATAAAAACAAAGCTTTGGTTGCGGTATCGACTGGGTTACTACAATCGATGAACCGAGAAGAAGTGGAAGCAGTACTTGCTCATGAGATTGGTCACGTTGCCAATGGTGATATGGTGACCTTAGCGCTTGTGCAAGGAGTGGTTAACAGCTTTGTGATGTTCTTTGCGCGCATCGTGGGTTTATTTGTAGATCAAGCGGTCTTTAAAAACGAGAGCAACGCGCCTGGCATGGGCTATTACATTACCAGTATGGTGTTAGATATTGTGTTTGGTATTGCCGCGCAAGCGGTTGTCATGTGGTTCTCTCGTTACCGTGAATACCGTGCTGATGAAGCAGGCGCGCGTTTGGCGGGTAAATACAACATGATTGCTGCCTTAGAAGCGTTAAAACCTGCCAGCCAGCATCCTGACTATATGCCACAAGGCATGAAAGCCTTTGCCATTAATGAAGGTAAAGGGGGATTTAGTTTTGCCCAGTTATTTGCCAGCCACCCCTCCCTTGATGACCGTATTGCCCATTTACAAAAATTGGCTAACTAAACATTTGAGTATTTGAGCACTAAAAAACCCAATCGTTTGATTGGGTTTTTTAGTGCTGATCTTGTATCAAAAAATTAACTGACTAAGTCAATTATTTGGTTAGATTCGCCGCATCCATGGCATCTTTATGCAGACGGGTATTTAATTCATCGATAATCTCAATCCAACCTGCATCTGCATGATATTCTTCTTTTAAAAATTTGCGTTGGTTATCAGTCCAAACGGTCGCATCACTAAGCTTTACTGACTGTGGCAGTTGGTTATTTTGGATAAAAGCTTCAATGGATGCATCATCGCTGTCCATGCCCATTTGCTCAAACAACATATTAATGTTTCTTTCGCCATCTGTCATCATTGTGGTTCTCCTAGTACTGTTAAAAGTATCAACGTTTAGTATCAACGTTTAAAAGTATCAATATTTATTTTAATGTCATTATTTTTTAGCACTCATTTTATTGAAAAATTATCAAAAAGTGCCACAGGTTATTTCTACTGTCAGACCATTGTAGTCAAAATTGGGTAAAAAAAATGTGATTTGATTGTATAGTGTGGTTATTTCATGTAAAAAAACCAGCCTAATGAGACTGGTTTTTTTGTGAAGTTAAAAGATTGTAACCTAATTAGTTAGGAAGTAAGTGGCTTACTGCATCACGCTCTTCAGCCAATTCAGTTTCAGTGGCTTTCATTTTTTCTTGTGAGAAAGCCGATGAAACGTCTAGCCCTTCAACGATTTTCCAATCGCCATTTTGGCAAGTACATGGGAATGAATAGATAAGACCTTTTTGGATACCGTATTCACCGTTTGAGTAAACACCCATAGATACCCAATCATTCTCATCGGTGCCTAGTGCCCATGAACGAATGTGCGCAATCGCAGCGTTTGCAGCAGATGCCGCTGATGAGGCACCACGTGCTTTAATGATGGCAGCACCACGTTGTTGTACGTTAGGGATATAAGTACCTTCGTACCAGTCACGTTGTACTTGCTCTAGGGCAGGTTGACCTTTTACAGTCGTGAAGGTCAAATCTGGGTACTGGGTTGAAGAGTGGTTACCCCAAATGATCATTTTTTTGATGTCATTCACGGTGGTTTCAGTTTCTTCAGCCAGTTGCGCCATACCACGGTTGTGGTCAAGACGTGTCATCGCTGTAAAGTTACGTGGGTCTAGGTCTGGGGCATTGCGCTGTGCGATTAAGGCATTGGTGTTGGCTGGGTTACCCACAACCAATACTTTGACATTACGGCTAGCGTTGTCGTTCAAGGCTTTACCTTGTGCAGAGAAGATGGCGGCGTTGGCTTCGAGCAAATCTTTACGCTCCATGCCTGGGCCACGAGGACGGGCACCTACCAGTAGGGCATAGTCCGCATCTTTGAACGCAACATTAGCGTCGTCAGTTTGTACGACGCCCGCTAGCAATGGGAATGCACAATCTTCAAGTTCCATTACCACACCTTTTAAGGCTTCTAAGGCTGGCGTGATTTCTAATAATTGTAAAATGACAGGTTGGTCTTTACCTAACATATCACCCGATGCGATACGAAATAATAATGAATAACTGATTTGACCAGCAGCACCAGTCACCGCAACACGAACAGGCTGTTTCATTGAAAGCTCCTATTATGATAAGTACAAGATCCTTTGCAAAAGCAAGGCAGTGAAAAAAGCAGAAAAAGTTGTCTAAAAAAGCTTGCCTAGTTTATCACTTGTCACCATCAAAGACCATAAATTTATGGGGTCAATTGTCGGGTGAGCTTGACAATTATGGGTTGAAGTAAGGCAAAGAACAAAATAAAAAATGCTTAAAACTAGGCAAAAATTGATACCGCCATCCCTCAATAATTACCATCAATCAAAAATTGACTAGGACAGGCATAAGAGCGGGTGGCACATTGGGCAAAACGTCCGTTATTGTCGTAGCACACGTTAATATAGGTCAGTACGGATTGACCTGCACTATTTTTTTGACAGAAAAAATTAAACGAGTTTGGCTTCATGCCAGGGTTTAAAGATAATAATTGGTGGCTCAAGCCACTGGACGTGAATCGATAACTGCGACCGCTACTGAGTTCTTTTGGAAGTTTTAATTGACTGGCAAGTGAGGTAATGGTGCGAAAATAATTAGGGGTACTTAGACCACTGCAGCGACCATACTGCTGCCAAATATTTTTGCGAATATTACCGTCTGGAATGACTTTTGAGGTGATCTTTTCTTGCAGTGGCGACATGCTGTAGCGGCTATTACTACAAGACTGGTTCGCCACCCGATAAAAATTCACCGTCATCGGGTTGCCTTCGATACATTGGCGAAGATTACCCATGTATGGGTTAAGCTTGCAGATGGCAGGGGATAATTCAACCCCTAAAACACTGTCGGCGTGGGCAGCTGAGGTTGCTAAAGCACCCATCACCGCCAAGCAGCCAAGTAGTAAGTAGCCAAGTGACAAATAGCCGCTAAACTTTGCCCTTTTTTGATGACTTGAGTTGATAATTAAACTGGCTAAATTTGCCGCTGCCTCAGCATCTTGAAACTTTGCTCTAATCTTTAACGACCCCAATGTGGCGGCGTGTGATGCCGCGTGCAAGTTGGTAAAATCGAGTAATGTTTTTAGACAAGATGACAGCATAACAATTAAACCAAATAGTTGGTGATTAAAAACAAGCAGGTTGTTTTAACGTTTACAGTGAGCTTTTAAAATAGAAGTGACAGCAGGGGTTGTTGACCTATCAATTTTTTGCTTGAAATAACTAAATTTTTGTCAAACGAAACTAATGTTTATGAGTCATGCCAATTTTTTGAAATCATACTAACTGGGTCAGATTTTGTAAACCCTGTATATACTAAAAAACAACAGTAATTTATTGACTATTATCAATCAATTAGCTGTTGTTTTTGCGAAGATTTAGCGGGTTTATTTAATTCAGATTAATTTAATATTTAGCAGCAATGGTACCCATACGCTGACTAATCGGTTGGTTGCTGCCGCCAAGGAGCACATCATAATGGGTGGTATTTTCCATCACGGCTTTGACATAATTGCGCGTTTCTGAATAAGGAATGGTCTCAACATACTGATCTGCCGCTAGGCTACCGTTCTCAGGTTGCCAAGTTTTGGCCTTACCTGGCCCTGCATTATAGCCCGCGGTAGCTAGTACAGGTTGACCGCCCAATTTATTTAAAATATCGCCCATATAATACGTACCATAGCGGATATTGGTATCGCCCCCTGCGACGCGAGATGGCTCATACGGTTCGCCCAATTTACGTGCGATATAGCGCGCGGTGTCTGGCATGATTTGCATCAACCCCCCTGCTCCGACACCCGAACGCGCGCCGATATTAAAACGGCTTTCTTGACGCATGATGCCATACGCCCACGCAGGATCGATGCCTGCTTGGCGGCTGTATTGCACGACACTAGACTGATGGGGCATTGGGAATGCCAGTGCCGAATTTGGAATTGTTTTGGTGGATTCCAATGCGTAGATAGCACGGTCGTACCATCCCATGTCCGATGCGGTTTGCGCCGCTGCCAAAATCATCGTCTCATCACCACGGTCACGTGCTTTTTTTACTGCCCAGTTCCATTCACGGTTGGTATAGCTGGGATTGGCGGCAAGTTTATAGAGGGTAAATGCGCGATTAAAGAAACTATCGCTTGCGAGGCGTGAGTAATCACTATTGCTCACCGGTGGATTGGTCGGTAATCGGTCAAAACGCTGCCCCAGTTGGTCTTTGGCAAGCAGTCCATAATAGTCATTGGTTTGCGCCAATTGACTAAATAGCTGATTGGCTTGTTGACGCTGCTGGTTAGTGCCGCCCAATTTGTAGGCTTTGGCAAGCCAATATTGCCATATCGGTTGCTGCTGATTTTTATAGTCCATTGCGCCAATGGCTTGTGCCAAATCTGACCATCGGCTATAGCGTATCGCTGCTTGGGCATAGTTTTCGGCTTCTTCATTATTAAATGGTACGCCCAGACTTTTTTGCATCCAATCAACCGCGTCACTACTAAACCCTTGATCGGTATTGACGCCCATCCTTGCCACGCCCAAGGTACGGTAGGCATATTGACGGGTTTTGGCATCAAAAAACTGCGGGTTTCGCCCCAAATCATAGTTGAGCTGCATCGCCGCTTCACTGACAGATTTTTTGGCAAGTTGCCCTAAAGCATATAAATATAAATATCGATTGCTGGCGGTTGCTGGCATACTTCCGAGTTGTGAGAAAAACGCATTGGGACTGCTACTGATGCTCATGAGCTGATTGTAGCTCATCTGCACGCCCAATCGGCTGGCAAGTTGCACGATATCACCGTTGTTGCCCGTGCGTAGCATACGGTACAGTCGCTGCTCACGGTCATCATTGCTAACCATGCGATTGCCATTGAGCTCTGTCGCCAACTGTTGGCAAAGCTGTGGCAATTTTTTATCAGTATTGAGCCAAACATTACCTTTTTCGGTATAAGCGCGCATGCTATCGCCACCGTGATTGAAGCCTAACGCAATGGCACAAGCTTCACTGGCATCAGGATTGGTTACATAGCTCGCCACTTGTCTAACCGCATCATAATCACCCATCCGCGCTTTGGTTTCCGCATAATCCGCCGCCAATTTTTCTGCCATCGCTGTTTGTGGATAACGGTTGGCAAAACTCACAATCGCTGATGCCAGCTGGGCGTCTAAGTCTTTATTGAGCTGCCAATATTCTGGATACATGGCTAGACTGCCACCCGCCATCATTTGCTGATAGTTGCCCATTTGCGATAAGTTGCCACGGCTAGCTTCACGTTCGGCTTGGTTAAAATAACTATCCGCCGTGCTAGGCGTCCCTACAGAATAGCTACTTGCACAAGCAGATTCTGCAAAAACAGCAATCACACCGCATGAAATCATCGAAAGCTTGAGATTTTTCATAATAATTGGTAAGACCTTTAATAAGATAAGTAGGCAAAAAATGACAAAAGTAATGTAAAAATGGTTAACCTTGCTGAAGCGATTATAACGATTGTCGACTAAAAAAAATTTACCCAAATCTCAACTAATTGTATAAAAATGTTGCAGCGTATTTTATATAACAAATAGTTTTTTATTAATTTTAGCACCGATGTCATTTATTTAGTGCTGTCAAAATAATCACTACCGCATCTTGCCAAAAAAATCTGTTATAATTGAGGGTTTATTTTAGGCGAAACATTTAGGTGTAGTCATGACAGTTGCTACTTTTGACCCAAAAGCACAGATTTCCAAAACTCAAAATTTGGTAACGCCAACGCTAGCGGCGAGTGTTGAACCCACCATGCCACTAGCGGATACTCGTGTCAAACGCGTGTTTATCGAGACCCAAGGCTGTCAGATGAATGTGTATGACTCTGAAAAAATGGCAGATGTGCTAGGCGACTCCCATGGCATGGTGCTGACGGACAATCCTGAAGAAGCCGATGTGCTGCTCATGAATACCTGCTCGATTCGTGAAAAAGCGCAAGAAAAAGTATTTTCTGAACTTGGACGCTGGAAAAAACTTAAAGAGAAAAACCCGAATTTGGTCATCGGTGTGGGCGGCTGCGTGGCGTCACAAGAAGGCGATAAAATCCAAAGCCGTGCTCCGCATGTCGATATGGTGTTTGGACCGCAAACGCTGCATCGCCTGCCAGAACTTTATGAGCAATCCACCAAACAGCTGAATGTCAAACCCAAAAACCGTATCGGCGTCGTCGATGTGTCTTTCCCAAGTATCGAAAAATTTGACTTTTTACCCGAGCCCAAAGTGGAAGGGTTTAAGGCGTTTGTATCCATCATGGAAGGCTGCTCAAAATACTGCTCATTTTGCGTGGTACCTTACACCCGCGGGGAAGAAATCTCGCGCCCCCTCGATGATGTACTGGCTGAGATTGACAGCCTTGCCAGCCAAGGGGTACGTGAAGTAACACTATTGGGGCAAAACGTCAATGGCTACCGCGGCGAAAAACACGATGGTACGATTTGCCGTTTTAGTGAGTTATTGCATTACGTGGCGCACGTTGACGGCATTGAGCGTATTCGCTATACCACCAGCCATCCACTGGAATTTAGCGATGATATCATTGAAGCGTATGCCAAAATACCAAAACTGGTATCCCACCTGCACCTACCTGTGCAAAGTGGCTCCAACGCTATCCTAGCTGCCATGAAGCGTAACCACACCATTGATATCTACATTGAGCAAATCCGCAAACTACGCGCGGTGCGCCCTGATATGTATTTATCAAGCGATTTTATTATCGGTTTTCCCAATGAAACCGACCAAGATTTCCAAGATACGCTCAATCTTGCCAAAGATTTGGATTTTGACCATTCGTATAGCTTTATTTACTCCAAGCGCCCAGGCACCCCTGCGTCAGACTTGCCCGACAATATCGACATAGCAACCAAAAAAGCCCGTTTGGCTGAGTTTCAAAAGGTAATTGTCGATTCGACTTGGGCAAAAACCCAAGGCATGGTGGGTCAAACCGTGCGTGTGCTGGTGGAGCAACATGGCGACCGCAATCCTGAATTTTTGATGGGAACGGCAGATAATACGCGAACGGTATTGTTCAAAGGCGATGATGCGTTGATTGGTAAACTGGTGATGGTGAAAGTCACACGTGCCATGAGTCCGCATTTGGTGGAAGGTGAGTTGGTTGAAGTGTTAGGTTAATATAATGGCATTTGACATGTGGTTTGATTGTGACAATGAGAAAATCAATTGTCAAATTTCGCATGAGAACGAACGTATTTTACGTTTAGCCGAAGGTAACACTAACTTTCAACGCTTACTTGGCTATTGGATAACTTTTATAATGACCCAGTGATTTATCCGAATGTTGCTAAATCACTGGTCGTTGAATTAAATAATTTGGCAGACTATTTTGCGAAAAATAACCGTAAGCAATATATCACTCACTGTCAGAAAATCGAAAACTTTATCCGTTTGTCAATTGAAAAAATGCAAGTTATTCATTGCATCAGTGACTAAAACACATAATTTAAACAGTAGATTGTGTGTGAATTTTCATCGCCATTACTTGGCGAATCATTTCACTGATATGTTTTTTAGTATCATCATCTTGGGTTGCAAGCCAATCACTCACATCTTTATCCAGCAAATGCTGTTGTTCTCGCAACCGATTAAGATGAGAAATTTGTGTCGCTCTTTGAGCATTTGAGAAATCGTATTCAGTTTGCATATTGTTTTTCCTCGTTTTTGGTTGCTTTTCGTGCAGATATTAACCGAATCATATCATCATTATCCACATAGCAATAGACAACAACTAATAAGCGATTTGCCATTCCTAATAATACAAATCTTGGTTCATCTTGGTCAAAATCTTCACGTACTAGCGCATTCGGGTCAAGTAATGCAATTTTTGCTTCATCAAAACTTACACCATGTTTGATTTTATTACTCTCAGCTTTATTTTGGTCAAAAGTTATTTGTATCAATTTAGCGACCTATATTCATTTTTTCATTAACACTAGAAAAATATATCACATCTCTTTTTCTTTCGTCACCCTTAACACTTCTTCCAGCGTGGTTTTCCCTGCCAATACTTTTTTGAGTCCATCGGCACGAATTGACGGTGTTTTGCTGCGCGCATAGGCTTCTAACTCAAACTCGGCTGTTTGGCTATGAATCAGTTGTCGCAGTTTGTCATCGACAGGCACCACTTCATAAATCGCAGTACGTCCCCGAAACCCTGATTGATTGCACTTCTCGCAGCCCACAGGTTTTGGCAGTTTAATCTCTCCGACTTCGCCTATTTCAGTAAAAATCTGCGTTTGATAGGCATCGGCAAGCGCCCATGTATGGCAATGCGGACACAAGGTACGCACTAGTCGCTGTGCCACCACGCCAATGAGGCTCGATGACAACAAAAACGGCTCAACCCCCATATCTTGTAGCCGCGTCACCGCACCAATCGCGGTGTTGGTATGCAGGGTCGAGAGTACCAAGTGACCTGTGAGTGACGCTTGCACCGCAATTTCTGCGGTCTCTAAATCGCGAATCTCCCCCACCATCACCACATCAGGGTCTTGGCGTAGCATGGCTCGCAAACTACGCGCAAAGGTCATATCCACTTTATTATTGACTTGGGTTTGCCCAATACCATCTAGCTGAAATTCAATCGGGTCTTCAGCGGTCAAAATATTACGGGTGTTATCGTTCAAATCCGTTAAAGCCGCGTACAGCGTCGTGGTTTTGCCCGAACCTGTCGGACCTGTGACAAGAATAATGCCATGCGGGCGATGGATTAAGCGTTTAAGCTCGGCATAGTCATTGTCTGACAAACCCAAATAGGTCATATTTAACCGACCCGCTTGTTTATCCAAAAGCCGCATCACCACACGCTCACCAAAATTTGATGGCAAGGTCGATACCCGCACATCCACTTCTCGCCCAGCCAGACGTAATGAGATGCGTCCATCCTGCGGTACCCGTTTTTCAGCGATATCCAGTTTTGCCATCACCTTGATACGGGACACCAGTAGCGGTGATAGTTCCCGTTTTGGACTGACGATTTCTTTAAGCACCCCATCCACCCGAAAGCGCACCGATAGGCGTTTTTCAAAGGTTTCAATGTGAATATCTGAGGCGTTTAGGCGGATGGCTTCAGACAGCAGCGCATTGATTAGCCGAATGATGGGCGCGTCATCTTCTTGGTCCATCAAGTCTTCCGTCTCAGGGACACTGTCAGCGAGACTCATCAAATCGGGATGGTCTTCAAGCCCAGCGGCAATATGCTGAGATTCCCCTGTGTTACCTGCATAGACAGCGGCTAACTGCTTTTCAAAATCGTCACTTTGCGCCATGGCAAAATTCAATGGCAGTGGCACCCCTGCTTGACTGGCAAAACGGTTGGCTTCGTTGATGGCTTCCATAGGGGTATCAGCCGTCATCAACAACGTCGGCGGGGCAGTCAAATCTTGCGAGTATTGCAACAGCAGTTGATGACGTTTGGCAAAACTATAGGGCAAGGCAATCGGATTTAGCATAGGGATTATCAAATGAAATAAGCCAAGAAAAGATGCGTTCCATTGTAGCTTATCAACAGGACAAATCCTACCAAGGCGCACAAAAAGACCCTGAGACAAGCTATATTTTGTTATACTAAAGCATTTTTTACTGATTGATAACCATGACAATCAAAATCTAAAAAGAGATGACAATGACCCAAACTACTTCAACTCAAAATCCTGCGACCCAAAATTCTTCAAGCCAAAATACGCTGACCGCCCCAAACGACCTCCTACACATTGGTTCGCGCACGTTTACCTCTCGTTTGCTCGTCGGTACTGGCAAATATACAGATTTGGCACAAACAGGCGAAGCCATCGCTGCCAGCGGCGCGCAAATCGTCACTGTCGCCATTCGGCGCGTAAATATCGGGCAGAAAAAAGATGAACCCAATCTACTCGATGTGATTTCTCCCGAAAAATACACCATTCTACCCAACACCGCTGGCTGTTTTGACGCGGCTAGCGCCGTTCGTACCTGTCAATTAGCGCGTGAATTATTGGATGGGCACAACCTTGTCAAACTTGAAGTATTGGGCGATGAAAAAAACTTGTATCCTAACGTCATCGAAACCGTGAAAGCGGCTAAGACCTTGATTGATGATGGCTTTGATGTGATGGTGTACACCTCAGATGACCCGATTGTTGCCAAAGAACTCGAGAGCATGGGCTGTGTGGCGATTATGCCATTGGGCAGTTTGATTGGCTCAGGTCTAGGATTGCTCAATCGCCATACCTTAAGTCTCATCATCGAGCAAACCCAAGTGCCTGTTTTGGTGGATGCAGGCGTCGGTACCGCCAGTGATGCCGCCATTGCCTTGGAATTAGGCTGTGATGGTGTGCTGATGAACACCGCGATTGCCCATGCGCAAAACCCTGTATTGATGGCATCTGCCATGAAACATGCGGTGATGGCTGGACGTGAAGCCTTCTTGGCGGGTCGTATGCCAGCGCGGTATATGGCACAAGCTAGCTCGCCACAGACTGGCTATTTTTTCCGCTAATTTATTATTTAATACTTAAGGACATCGCATGCGTCTGCTCACCGCCATTGACCAGTTATTTATCTTACTTGAAAATCGCAATCAGCCGATGCACATTGGTGGGCTGTTTTTGTTTGAAATTCCCGATGGCGCAAGCGATACCTTTGTCAGTGATTTGGTGCAGCAGATGGTCACGCAAAAGACGCCGCCGAGTTTTCCGTTTAACCAAGTGTTATATCATTTAGCATGGTGGAAAACCGATGAAAACTTTGAAGTCGACCATCATTTTCGCCATATCGCCCTGCCCAAACCAGCACGCATCCGTGAGCTATTGACCTATGTATCTCAAGAGCACAGCAAATTACTCAACCGTGCCAAACCGATGTGGGAATGTCACATCATCGAGGGGATTGAAGGCAATCGTTTTGCGTTGTATTTTAAGATTCACCATTCTATGGTCGATGGGATAGCGGCGATTCGTTTGGTGAAAAAATCGCTATCAGAATCGCCAACCGAGCGTATTAGCTTGCCAATTTGGTCGCTAATGACCCGTCATCGTCACCAACTCGATGCTTTGATACCAGAAGATAAATCCCTTCTGCGTGTCGTCAAAGAGCAAGCGCTGGCTATCCCGCCTGCCATCAAAGCCTTAGGTAAAAATGTGGTAGAGCGATTTCACAAAGACTACATTACCACCACCCAAGCGCCAGATAGCCCCCTCAACCAACCGGTATCAAGCTCACGGCGTATCTCTGCCCAATCTTTTGATCTCAGTCGTTTTCAAACCATCGCCAAACATTACGCCGTGACCGTCAATGATGTGATTTTGGCGATTTGTTCGGGCGCGTTACGCCGTTATTTGCTCGATATCAATGGCTTACCCAAAAAACCCTTGATTGCTTTTGTACCCTTATCACTGCGCGATGACAACGATAGCGCAAGCCAACACGTTGGCAATCAAATTACCTTTATTTTAGCCAATCTTGCCACTCACCTTGCCGACCCTGTTGCCCGGTTAAAGACGATTAATGGCAGCACCAAAAATAGTAAAAAACGCTTTTCACGGATGAAGCAAGCCTCGTCGATTATTTATAGTGGGGTTGCTTATAGCCGTGCAGGATTGCAGGTACTTACGGGTCTGTTTCCCGATTATCGCGGTTTTAACTTGATTATCTCAAATGTACCAGGCTCGCATCAGCCATTGTATTGGCAAGGGGCAAAATTGCAGGCGCTGTATCCTGCTTCGATTGTGCTCAATGACCAAGCGATGAATATCACCTTGTGTACTTACGTGGATAAAATCGAGTTTTGTATCGTCACCTGTAGCCAAATATTGCCCCATAGCCAACGATTACTCGCCTATATGGAAGAGGAACTCAAGCAATTTGAATCGCTCATGAGCAATTAGGCTAATGCAAACTTTGACAATAAAAAACGGCAGTGACTGCCGTTTTTTATTGAAATAAACTTTATGTTATCTTTAATGATTTAAGATTTTTGACAAGAAATCTTTCGCACGCTCGCTACGCGCACCGGCAAAGAATTCTTCACGGCTACAGTTTTCAACGATATGACCTTGATCCATAAAGATAATACGGTTGGCGACTTGGCGCGCAAAGCCCATTTCGTGGGTCACACACATCATGGTCATGCCCTCATTAGCAAGCTCAATCATCACCTCAAGCACCTCTTGAATCATCTCAGGGTCAAGCGCGGAAGTTGGCTCATCAAACAGCATTGCAATCGGGTCCATACTGAGCGCGCGCGCAATTGCCACCCGTTGCTGCTGACCGCCTGACAATTCGGCAGGGTATTTTTTGGCATGCGCTGACAAGCCCACGCGGTCAAGATAACCCAAGCCTTTTTTCTGCGCTTCAGACTGACTACGACCCAATACTTTGATTTGTGCCAAGGTCAAGTTTTCTAAGATGGATAAATGCGGAAACAGTTCAAAATGCTGAAATACCATCCCTACCCGGCTACGTAGTTTTGGCAAGTCGGTTGCTTTGGCGCCGACCGACATGCCATCAATCAAGATTTCACCTTGTTGAAAGGCTTCAAGCCCATTGACGGTTTTGATTAAAGTTGATTTGCCGCTACCTGATGGACCACAGATAACGGTCACATCGCCTTTGTGCACATGCGCGGTACAGTCGGTCAATACTTGAAAGTCGCCATACCATTTACTGATTTTGTTGACATTAATCATGATATCGGGACTGGCGTGTCCACTGTTTGATACCAAGCCACCAAATTCGTTGAGCCAGGTGGTTTCATCAATTTTAGTAACTACTGACATGTTATTTTCCTTTATTCAATATTGATTAAGCCATGCGAAAGCGTTTGCGTAGGTGGTTGACAGCGGTCGATGCGGTTAGACTGACCACAAAATAAAACGCCCCTGCCAGCAAGATATAGGGGGTTAATAACCCCATCAAGTCACCGCGCACGTATGAGGCTCGGAAGAAATCCACCAAGCCAATCGCAAACACCAACGTCGTATCTTGGAACAAAATAATCGACTGCTGTAGAAGTAGCGGAAACATCTTGCGAAACGCTTGTGGCAAAATAATAAAGCGCATGGTCTGACCATAAGTCATACCCAAGGCTTTAGCGGCATTGACCTGTCCTTTGCCAATTGATTGGATACCCGCACGTACAATCTCAGAAAAATACGCGGCTTCAAACACCATAAATGCCACCACGCACGAAGTAAACGCGGTATCCAACGTCAAATACGTGCCCGTCACCAAGTTATACACCATCGGTACAGCAAAATAAAACCAAAGCAATACCAACAGCAGCGGCACTGAACGGAAAAAGTTGACATACAGCTTGGCAGGCACGGCTAAAATACGAATGCCCGACAACCGCATCAAGGCTAAAATCGTACCCAGCGCCAAACCGCCAATAATAGCTAAAAATAACACTTTGAAGGTGATCCATAAGCCACCCATCAACCCTGGCATTGCGGCTTGTAATTCCATCATATTCATGCGCCACCCCCATCGATTTGACCTTTGATGCGTAATTTTTTCTCAAGCCAAGTCATAAAATAAATCAACACCAAATTAAACAATAAATAAATAATCGTGGTAAAGGTATACACTTCGATATTGTTCTGGGTATATTCACTGATAGTTTTGGTTTGGCTAATCAGCTCAGTAACCCCGACCAATGAAGCGACCGAGGCATTCTTAAAACAGTTGGTAAGCTCAGAGCTCATCGGTGGTAAAATCACCCGAAACGCCTGTGGCAAGACGATATGGCGATACGTCTGGGGCAAGGTGAACCCAAGCGCATAGGCAGCATTGGTCTGCCCTTTTGGCAATGATTCAATGCCCGTACGCACTTGCTCAACGATACGCGCCGCAGTAAATAACCCAAGACCAATACTTGCCGAAATCACCGCCGAGGTATTTGGGTCTAACTCCTGAAACCACCATTTTTGTAAGGCAGGTGTCAGCCAAGTAGGTGCCACATAAAACCAGAAGAATAACTGTATTAATAGCGGAATGTTACGAAAAAAACTCACATAAGCCGTACCAATCGCTCTGGCAGTTTTATTTGGTAAAGTACGCATAATACCTAAAATCGTACCGATAATTAAGGCAATCAGCCAGCCACTCCCCCCAATGACCAACAGCCATTTAAAGCCTGTCAATAGCCACTGCCAGTAGACTTCGTTGCCTACACCTGTTGGTTGCAGCAACACGCCCCAATTCCAACTATAATTCATTGCCACCCCCAAAATCCTGTCTAGCAAATTGATTTACCCAAAAACTAAAACTGACGTAACCACAATTGATAGGTGATGACGTCAGTTTTATGTTGGATAGTAACCTTCCTAACCTAGTTTGTTGTTATCCCATCAACTAAGGTTTTGTTGCACTTGCAATTGCATTGCTTGCAGATGCCACAGCGGTTGCCACATTACTAGCGCCCGTTGCTACTGCATTGACGGTAGCAGATGCGGCTGCATTAGCGACGTCTTTTGGTTGCGCGCCATCATGTGGGTTTGCTAACAAGGCTTTTAAGTTGTCAGACATTTGGAAGTTCATGTTGATGTTTTTTGGTGGAATCGGTGACATGAACCATTTTTTGTAGATGTCGTTGATTTCACCTGATGAATAAGTCGCAACCAACGCATCATCGACTACTTTTTTGAATTCACTATCGTCTTTACGCATCATACAGCCATAAATTTCATACGATTGTGGGGTACCAACAATGACCCATTTGTTTGGATCTTTGGCTTTGGCTTTTTCACCCGCAAGCAGTACGTCATCCATCATGAAGGCTGCCGCACGACCGCTTTCTAACATCAAGAAAGATTCGCCGTGGTCTTTGGCAGAAACGATGTTAATGCCCATTTTTTTGTCATCGTTGAGTTTTTTGATAAAACGCTCAGAGGTAGTACCTGCGGTAGTCACTAAGGTTTTGCCTTTTAAATCCGCAAAATCTTTGATGCCTGAATCTTTAGCCGTTAATAAGCGAGTACCAATCTCAAAGAAACCGTTTGAGAAAGCCACTTGTTTTTGGCGCTCTTCATTGTTGGTGGTTGAACCACACTCTAAGTCAACCGTACCATTTTGTACCAATGGGATACGGGTTTGTGAGGTTACTAGGTTGTAACGCACTTTGAGGTCTGGCATATTCAATTGTTTTTTAACTGCATCAACAATTTTTAGTTGGAGGTCATGGGCATAACCCACAGGTTGGTTTGGCGTACCTGCGATATAAGAAAATGGAATTGAGGAATCACGGTAACCCAGTACGATTTCCCCTGATTTTTTAATTTTATCGAGCGTTTTTTCACCAGTAGCCGCTGCCGCTGGTTGGCTACCTTCAGTCCCTGCCGCTTTGTTGTCGCTGGCTTTGTTACAACCTGCAAGACCTAATGCCATAATAGCAACGGTTGCTAAGGCGATTGGCTTTTTAGAGATTAAAATCATCCTATGATCCTTGTCGTATGATACGTTCTTAGTTAATCTTTTCGCTGTGTGGCTGTCAATGCCAAATCGAGTAAAAAGACTCCCCCCATCTCTTTGTGTTTATCCTTCCCTGTCCTTCATCATCCCTCATTGCACCCATTAAAATTTGGCAAAACCTTGCACAATGACTGATAAAAAATAGTTTAGGATACTCAAAAGATTTAAAATGTGTGTTTATAGTAATTTACTTTTCTGTGTTGTGACAATAGATTTACAAAAAATATTTTTTTCGTCATCGACAATTTTTTTACCATTTTTTTGCTATTTTCTATTTTATCCCCATTTATAATTCAATAAATTGATTAAAACTCACTTAAGATAGGTTATTTATGACAACAGCGACTCAAGCACTTCACGATTTTGATATGCGCCAACGTTTTTATTTTGAGCAAAGCCCCGTACGCGGTGACGTGGTACGCATCAACGACAGCCTGCAGACGATATTGCAGCAAAAAGATTACCCAGTTGCCCTGCAAAAACTACTTGGGGAAATGTTGGTTGCGGCAAGCTTGCTGATTGGTACCTTAAAAATTGAAGGTCGTCTATCCATTCAATTGCAAAATTCAGGCGCAGCCACTGACCCTGAACAGGACAGCTTAACTTGGGCGATGGCAGAGTGCGACCACCAAGGTCACATCCGCGGTCTTGCAGAGTGGACGGGCGCATGGCAATCCACACAAACGGCAAATGATGCCTTTGCCAAACTCGGTAAAGTCGGTGAAGGGGTATTATTTATTAATATCCAACCTGATGCCACGTATGGCACACAAGCAGAAGGCTATCAAGGCATCGTTGAGCGTGTGGCGGATAACTTAGCGGATTGTTTGGCACACTATCAGCAGCAATCCGTGCAGATTCCTACCTTAATCAACTTGGCTTGTGATGGTGAGCAAGCGGGCGGTATCGTGCTACAGTTGCTACCACGTACCACAGAAGAAGAGTATGAGACGGTGGACAATGACTTGTTCCCCCGCTTAAAAATCTTAACCAAGACGTTAAAAGCTGAAGAGTTAACCACCTTGCCAGCCGATGAGATTTTATATCGATTGTATCATGAAGAAGACGTGGTGACGGCTGAGCCTATGCCGTTGACCTTTGCTTGTACCTGCTCACAGCAGAAAAGTGAATCGGCAATTTTTCAGTTGGGCAAACCAGCTGCATTAGAAATCGCTAATGAGCATGGGGGCGCGGTGGCGTTAGATTGTGGTTTCTGCGGACATGTTTACCGTTTTGATCACAAAGATATTGAAATGATTTTTGCTTAATTTAATGGATTGCATAGCTACTTTTACATCATTTAAAATAGCGCAATATTGGTTACGCTTCTAGTTGATGTGATAGCCAAAACTAATACCAAAGTTACAAGTTAACTTTGGTATTTTTTTGCATATTTGATAAGTTATAAGCATCAAGTTTGCGATAACTTAAGTTAAGCTTGATAAGTGTTAGATTAAAAATTAATTAGGAAAATAATATAATAGAAAATAAGGATATCGTTATGTCAGTGGCAAAAAATATTGAAATTAGTAGCAGCTCAACGGTAAGTTTTGAAGATGCCATCAAAAAAGGCATTGCACAAGTCAACAAAACGGTTAATAACGTGGAAGGTGCTTGGATTAAAGAGCAAAAAGTACGCATTAGCGATGGTAATATCACTAGCTATAACGTGATGATGATTGTTAGCTTTGTAATTGAAGATGACAGCACTGATTTAAAATAAAGATTTTATTTATCCATAAAAAACCCTAGCATAGGCTAGGGTTTTTTGTTGGTTGCCATTATTCTTCCACCCACTGTCCTTTTCGATAAACCAAGGCAAATTTAGTGGCTTTGCCGTCTTTTTCTGAGCCGATATATTGCTCTGCATTTTTACGACTCCAACGCAAAATTGTTGGATTGCCCTCATTGTCGGTATCTGGCGCGGTAAATAAATACTGGAATTTATCTTCCAACTGATCTTGTATCGCGCGTAACTCTGACAGTTTTGGTGGGCGCGTCTCGCGCACTTTAGGAAATTTTGACGCTGCCAAGAATAACCCTGCTGCCCCTTCACGCAAAATATAATGGTCATCAAATTTTTGTGACTTGAGTTCTGGCATAGGGATTGCGGTCATGCGTGGCGGCGCTGCATCGCCATTTTTGAGCACTTTACGGGTGTTATCGCACTGCTGACAGGCAAAATAGGCACCAAAACGCCCAGTTTTAAGCACCATTTGCCCATCGCATTTATCACAAGGTATGGTAGGCACATCGTCATTGCCTGCGGTTTCAAAGACGCCTTTTTCTAATAGATAGCCATCACAGTCAGGATTGTTACCACAGACATGGAGTTTTAACCCGCCATCGACGATATACCCATCCATCGCGGTATGGCATTTCGGGCAGCGTTTTTTCTCAAGTAGCGCTTGTATCTCGTCGTTGTTGTCCGCGTCGTCCTCACCGAGATTTTGGCTCTCTTTACTGGTTTGGCTATGAAAGGCTTCCACAGGCATCAAATTTTTGGTGCCTTTACAACGCTCTTTGGGGGGTAAATTATAGCCGGTACAACCCAAAAACACCCCTGTAGAGCCTGTACGGATCTGCATTGGGCGCTGACATAAGTCACAATGAATATCTGGGACATCGGTTGGGTCATTAGGCTTCATGCCGTCTTCGTCTTTGGCACGCTCTAACTTGCCTTTAAAATCGCCATAAAAATCATCCAGCACTTTTTTCCAGTTTTGCTGACCTTCAGCGACTTCATCTAGGTTTTCTTCAAGCCCTGCGGTAAAAGTATAGTCCATCAAATGCGGAAAGCTGTTGACCAATCTGTCAGTGACGATATCACCCATTTTTTCGGCAAATAAACGTTTGTTTTCTACCTTGACATAACCACGTTCTTGAATGGTTGAGATGATAGCGGCATACGTGGACGGACGACCAATCCCACGTTTTTCCAGTTCTTTGACTAGGCTTGCTTCAGTATAGCGTGCCGGTGGCTTGGTAAAATGTTGGGTAGGCTCGATACTATCGACCACCAATTTTTCCCCAATTTTTACATCAGGTAATAGATTGTCTTCATTTTTGGCAGGGGGCTGTACTTTGGTATAGCCATCAAAGGTCATCACGCGACCTTTGGCTCTAAGCTCAATCTCACCAGCATTGACAATCAACGTCATGGATTGGTACTGCGCAGGTGGCATCTGACACGCCACAAACTGGCGCCAAATCAGCTCATATAAACGCTGGGCATCGCGCTCCATGTCTTTTAGCGAGGCAGATTGTACTAAGACGTCTGAGGGGCGAATCGCTTCGTGCGCTTCTTGGGCGTTTTGCTTGTTGCCATACACATTGGGCGATTTTGGGACATATTTTGCGCCGTATTGCTTGTCAATAAAACCGCGCACACTGGTGAGTGCATCCGCTGACAAAAAAGTACTGTCCGTTCGCATATAGGTGATATGACCTGCTTCATACAGGCGCTGAGCCAGCATCATGGTTTTTTTGACAGGGAAACCAAGGCGGGTACTGGCGGCTTGTTGCAGTGTCGAGGTGATAAAGGGTGCAGCGGGTTTTGACTGGGTGGGTTTTTCTTCCCGATCTGCTACGATAAAATCGGATGTTTCAAGCAATGCGACAACGGCATGGGTCTGTGCTTCGTTTTCTAGCGACAGGGGTTTGCCCGCTTTTTTTACCGCTTCTAGGCGAATGGTCTCTTGTTTGGCTTGCTGGCTGTGGGTATTGCTGTGGATTTCCCAATATTCCACTGGGGTAAAAGCGCGAATTTCACGTTCACGCTCCACCACTAGACGCGTGGCGACAGATTGTACTCGCCCTGCCGACAGTCCGCGCGCTACTTTTTGCCATAGCAATGGCGATACCATGAAGCCGACGACACGGTCTAAAAATCGTCTGGCTTGCTGCGCGTTGACACGGTCATAGTTTAGCTTGGTGGGGCTTTTAAAGGCATTTTGAATCGCGTTTTTGGTGATTTCGTTAAATACCACGCGGCTGTATTTGTCATCACTGCCACCGATGACTTCTTTGAGATGCCAGGCAATCGCTTCCCCTTCTCTATCCAAGTCGGTTGCAAGATAAATTTCTTTGGCGTCTTTGGCAAGGGATTTTAATTCTTTAATGACTTTAACTTTGCTGGGTAGAATTTCATAATGTGCCACCCAGTCGTGCTCGGGGTCAATGCCCATACGCCGTACCAAGGCTTGCTGCGCTTTTTGCTCTTTGGTGAGCTTGGTATCCGACTTATCGTCGGTTTTTGCTGCGCCAGAACCCGACACAGGTAAATCACGCACGTGCCCCACACTAGAGCGGACGATAAAATCATTTCCCAGATACTTATTGATGGTTTTGGCTTTGGCAGGGGATTCCACAATCACCAAGGCCTTGCCTTGCCCCGACGTTTTAGGCGCTGTTTTCGATGCTTTTGATCTGGTTGTTGATTTGGGCGCGGCGGCTTTGGTTGCGGCTTTTTGGGCGGCTTTCGTGTCTGCTTTTGTATCAGCCGTATCCGTGGTTTTGGTTGATTTTCTCGCTGTCGGTGTTTTACTCATGTTGGGTTCACAAAATCATTAAAAAGGGTAAGTTAAAATACGAAAAGTTAGTTATTCTGCACCAATTTGGCATAATCATGCAATTTACTTTTTAACATGATTAGGTCTTTTTCGGTGGTTTCAAGTTCTGATTTCATGCCCAGTTGGCTATTTTCTTGCCAATAAATACACACAAAATTGGCTTTACAGCTTAAACCTTTAACAGTTGTTGCGATGGATGCCGGTAAATCCACCTCCCGATTATCGAGCGCAAAATTAGCGGGATAATGCCCGGTAAAGGGTCGCCATTTGCCCTCAATCACTTGATAATCACAGGGGCGCATCTTCGCGTCCTCAATCACCACGCCGTATTGCGCCATCATGCCTTTACCGCGTTCGCCTGTATCGCCGATAATCCAATCGGGGCATGCGACCAGTTTTGGCTGCACGCCCACGCGTCTGGCTGCCATGCGCAGATTATCACGCATGGTCTCGCGAGCAGATGGTTTTAACCCCATGATACTACCGACAATAAACACCCCGATGGCGATGGCTATCCATATTCCCATTGATTATATTACTCGTACCAGCTGCTATTTTTGGATTTTTTAGATGACGTTTTTGCTTCAGTTTTGGTGTCAGCTTTGTTTTCGGCTTTGGCGTCAGCTTTATCAGTCGGCTGCGGCTCGGAAGCTAGCATATCCATAATTGGCTGCCACTGGGCTTGAATGTCTCGATACGGTTTTTGGCTTTTATCAAAAATCGTCAAGCCACGCTCTGCCAACGCTTGGTAAATACTACGCTCAGATAGCCAAGCCAGTGGCTGCTGCCCAATATCAGCAAAATACGCCATCAGTTTTTCGGTCGGCTCATTGTCCTGCATCAATTGACTACGCACGCGATTGGCAACCAGATAAATATCGACTTTGCCTTTGCGGATACGTTTGATGTCTTCTAGGCTTTTTAAAAAGCGTTTGGTACTGTCAATATCAAAAAAAGCGGGTAAAACAGGAATTAAAATCGCCTTGCATTCGGCAATCAGCTGCTCGGCTTTAGTGCCTGATAACGCACCTGGGGCATCAATAATCAGCCAGTCGTTTTTACCCAAGGTTTTTGGGATATCACCTATATCATTGCTATCGCGCCAGTCAATACCGATAATGGCAGGCACATCTGCTGGGCGCATTTTTAGCCACTGTAGGCTTGATTTTTGGGGGTCTGCATCTGCCAATGCCACTGTTTTGCCTTGGTTTGCCAATGCCGCCGCTAGACTCACCGCAATCGAGGTTTTACCACAGCCCCCTTTTTGATTGGCGATTAAAATTTTTTGCATGACCCTCACCCTGTTGATAAAAAATTAATGCAATATCACCACATTAACTCAAAATTTTGACCCTGTTAATTTGACGCTATTCATTTGGTTGTATTAAGTAGCCTAACAAAATTTTAACCATTGATAAATGCTTTTATATAAATAATCTGCTAAATTAAAAAATATCAATTCATTAACGGTTTAATCGGTTTAGCCAGTTTTTGACTGGCTAATAGCGACCGTAAACCTCACGTAAACCTCAAAGGTGCCACCATGACGATGCTTTCATTCATACAAGCCTATAACCCAGCAACCACCTCAAAAAAAATGCTTGGACTGTTTGCTATCACTGCCTCGATGACAGGTTGTGCTACCTTAGGCGGCGGATTAACACCGATTCAATGCCAACAAAGCAAT
>ERZ501028.3-NODE-3-length-84064-cov-6.439762_pt1 | contig 84064 bp, 79 predicted proteins | sample MGYA00248895_ERZ501028 | MGnify/ENA primary metagenome ERZ501028 (study PRJEB25958, sample SAMN03398576) | human skin metagenome | study: EMG produced TPA metagenomics assembly of the Human Skin Microbiome Metagenome (human skin metagenome) data set.
AACCGCCGACATTCTGCGTGTAAGGCAGACGCTCTACCAACTGAGCTAACGACCCTGACAGGCAATCTATTAGCCAATCAAGTTGCTTCAATATCATCGAAGTGACGCGTATTATATAGACTTGTCATGGATTGTCAACTAGTTATTTAAAGATTTTTTCGATATCTTTTTGCAAGCTTGGCATCGCTTTTTCTAATTGGGTTGTGTCACCTATCAAGGTCGGCATCATCACCTGCACAAACTCACTGGAAACTTGCGATTGTTTACTCAAAATGCGTTGTCCCATTGGGGTCTCATAAAATTGGTTGAGGGCATCGACTTCAGCTTGGGTATAGGTTTTTTTGGCAATCGCTTGATAAGCTTGTTGCAGTTGCTGTTTAGAAATAGGTTGGTCTAATTGTTGTCCCAAGACGGTGCTATATTTAACAAAGATATTTTTAAGCTGTTTCTGCGCATGACGGCTAAAAATACCCGCATTTTCATCTGTAGGCAATTCTTGAGGTAGCCCTTTCATCATACTGGCCGCTTGCTGACGTTGGGCAATCATTTCATCAATCATTTTATCGATATGTAGCACCTTGATAAGCTTGTCAAGCGATGCATCCGTGGGCTGGGTTTGCAATTCATTGATAGTCGTAACTGGTGGTTGAGCACTAACTGGGTTGTTTTGAATGATTAATTCGGCGTAAGCAGGATGAACCAGCATAGTCATGCTAGATGATACCAATAAGGCTAGCCCTGCTAACTTTTTAGCGGTTAATGACCATAATAGGCGTAACGGTTTGTTGGATTTTTTAGAGAGATATTTATGACGCATTTTTCTGTCTACTCGATATCACATTGGGGAATGTTGTTACTTTGAAAACGCAATGCTTTACGCATCTGTGCGGCTTTTTGGCGGCATTCTTGCGGGCTATCTTTGATTTCAAGGGGTGGTACACGGGTTGGCTTGCCATGTTGATCCACCGCTACCATGGTGAAATAACAACTGTTGGTATGGCGTATCGTACGGTTTTGGATATTTTCTGCTTGCACTCGAATACCCACTTCCATCGAAGTTTTGCCCACATAATTGACGCTTGCCAAAAAGGTGACTAACTCCCCTACATGAATCGGCTCACGAAAAATCACTTGATCCACCGATAGTGTCACCACGTAGCTACCGCTATAGCGACTGGCACAGGCATAGGCCACTTGGTCAAGCATCTTTAATAAATCGCCGCCATGCACATTGCCAGTGAAGTTTGCCAAATCAGGCGTCATCAGCACAGACATGGTAAGTTCGTTTTGTAAAGGGGCAACTTGCAAATTTTGCTGTAATTCAACGGAATTAGCCACAATGAAGATCCTTCTTAATTCATATAACAACTATTATAAAAAATTATCAACCTTAGCATAGCTGTGAATCAACATAGCGAGCGGTGAGAACGTAGCTAGGAGGCAAGGTAGCTAGGACGCAACTTGGCCAATACAGCGATGCATTAACCGCTAAACTAGCAAATTCGTCTTATCATCACAATAGCCAATCAGTAACTGGCTGCTTACTAGCCACTATCTGGTCAAAAATAAAAATTTCCAAAGAATTTTTTGATATAGTGCTTGACAGTCACGGTTAATTTGCTAAAATACGCACCACTTAAACGCTGCGATGATTTTTGCAGGTTTAACAAAAAATTCTACCGCTTATTCTCCAATAGCTCAGTCGGTAGAGCAATGGACTGTTAATCCATGTGTCCCTGGTTCGAGCCCAGGTTGGAGAGCCAATCAAGCCAGATTCTGTTGTATATTTTGAACCCGTTCCCTTGTGAATGGGTTTTTTTATGAGCAATGTTTTTTATGAGCAAAGTTTAGCAATTTGCTGTTTAATACGCCTTTATTTAATATCCTATTATCTCACTTGCTAAAGTACTATAAGATACTATTGATAAGATACTACTTATGACGCTGTCGTTTTCCCCTACCCAATCTCAATTTTTGACCCTACAACAAGCGATTAATAAAGACCGCATCACCCAGCTAGTAAGCGATCATCAGCAAGGTAAGCTGTCGTCAGATGATAAATCTTATTATGAAAGCTTAATCACCCAATTTATCGAGCTAATCAAGCTGCCTGATAGCGCGCATTTGGCCATGCAGCTTTTACCAGAATTCAAAATCACCGTGCCAGCCTTGCTTGATGGCATGGCTTATCGCGCAGTGTCCGATAAAAACCCGAAAGCGTGTGTGTTTGCGGCATATATGATTGACCAATCGCTGTTGCAGCGCGATATGACGCCCCTGTTCAATGTGATTATTGAATTCGGTACGCCTGAACTGTGGGTTGAATTGGTAAAAAAAGTGAATAATGCCCCTGCCGATCGCATCGTTGAGAAGGTTTATCAATGTGATAAATCGGTACAGACCTATTGGGAACAACAAATTTTGTAAAGAAAATTAGCTTGATTGTCGCGTGCAGCGTTAAGCTAATCCAACATTTGGCTAAGGTTTTTGTAGGAATTTTACGTTTGCCTTGCTTGTTTCTCGCCAATGAAATAATTACACTAGGTTAAAGATATCTAATTGCGCTAAATTTTCCGTCTAATTGATAAATTGGTTACATCTAGCTTCATTGCTAAAAATTGATCACACGCGAGGCATGCAAATGATTACTAAAATCAAAAAAAATCAACAAGTCATGGTTCCTATCCATATCAAAATCACTGAAGAAATGCGGGATTTGTTGACCCAAGTCGCCAAAAGCCATGGGTTTCCACGTATTCAAGGCTTGATCCGCTTATATATTCGCCGGGGACTCGATGCCGAGAATGTCGGCTACTCACTCGCCAAAGACAGCCGTTTTATCGAAAAGCTGAAGCGTCAAGGGGTGTCCGATGAGGTGATTTTTGAAGCGATTGAAGAGACAGCCAATGAGCCAGAAGCCAAAGCAAACGATACGGCAAAACCTTAGGCATTTTTAGCCCCATAAAAAAACCCAAAACGCATATGTTTTGGGTTTTTTAAGATTTACCAACGCTTTTATAGACTTATGTAACGTGCCAGAGCAGCGAGTTATTAACAATGTGATAACGTATCAGCAAGGTAATTTTCAACATTATTGTTAAACTGTAATGGGTTACATGGAGGCACTAAAACAACCCGTTGTATCAATATTTTTAGACTCAGGATTGGTGGGTTTTGAGCGTTTTTTGCTTCAATATTTTGCTTAACATTAGCGCAAGTTATGAAGCTCAGGTATTAAGCCAAGGTGTACAGCATAGTTATCCAACTTTCTATTTAGCTTTCTATTTAGATTTCTTTTGCTAATATTTTTTGCATTAACGTAAAAAAATGCTTGCATTGTTATTTCACTTGTATATAATAGCCACCACAATTTGGAAGCTTGGCAGAGCGGTTGAATGCACCGGTCTTGAAAACCGGCAAGGGTGCGAGCCCTTCGAGAGTTCGAATCTCTCAGCTTCCGCCATATTAAAAAAACCCCTGACTTGATTAAGTTTTGGGGTTTTTTATTGCCTAAGATTTATCCCTATGAATATCATTCTTTTACCACAAAATACCTTATCGACCGCTATTATTGATGATAAAACGAGCGTGATGCATTTAAAACAGGTGCTTAAAGTGACATTGGGCGATACGGTGAAAGTCGGTATCAAAAATGGTCATTTAGGCACAGCGGTTGTGAGCAATATCCACGATTCAAGTATCGAATTATCGCAAATCCACTGTACGACCCCCCCACCTGCCAAACTGCCGCTGACTGTTATTTTGGCAATTCCCCGCCCCAAGGTATTGCGTCGTCTATTTTTGGACATGACGGCGATGGGCGCCCAGCATATTATCTTGGTCAATAGTTACCGTAGTGAAAAGAGCTACTGGCAAACCCCTTTTTTAACTCAGCTCGATAACTATATTCATCAAGGCTTACAACAAGCCTGTGATACCGTAAGCCCGACCGTGAGCCTCAAAAAACGCTTAAAACCCTTTGCTGAAGATGAACTACCTGCTTTAATCGCAGGTAAACAGGCGATTTTGGCACATCCTTATGCCAATGAGCAGTTTACCCAAGTGTGGGACAATGCCCTGCCACATGTGCTAGTGATTGGGGCTGAAGGCGGCTGGATCGATTATGAAGTCGAATTATTCAAAACCGCTGGCTGCCAAGTGGCGCATATTGGCAATCGCATCTTACGCACTGAGAATGCCGTGAGTGTGCTCTGCGGTCATGCACTGTTAACTAGCCAATAAAATAGCCCATAAGAACAGCCCTACCTTGCCGTCAGATAACCTGCTATCGCCAAAATTAAGCGGATGCAGGTGTGAAAAAATCATTACAACATCATAACAATTTTGTCTTGGGATTGATTTTGCATAAGGGTGTATGATATTTCCTGCTTCATGTCATAACGATAAAATTAAATAATATTGCATAACTAAACAACATGACTAGATAATATAACGAGATAAAAAGGAAAGCTCATGAAAGCGAGTGAGATCTTAGATAACGCGACGTTTATGCCTTTTACTGCCCCACCTTGTTCGAATGGTCCTTACGAATTTTTTGACCGCGAATACTTTATTATCACCTACCGCACAGATCCCGAAAAACTGCGCGCTATTGTACCTGAGCCACTCCAAATCACTGATGACGCGCTGGTGAGTTACGAGTTTATTCGCATGCCTAACAGCACAGGTTTTGGCAACTATACCGAATCGGGACAAGTGATTGAAGTGATTGATGCTGAAGGTCGTCATGCCAATTATACCCATTGTATGTTTTTAGATGACTTTGGACCCACCGCAGGCGGCCGTGAGCTGTGGGGTTTTCCAAAAAAAATGGCGTCACCTGTATTAACCGTCGACAACACCGACACCCTACTTGGCACCCTCGACTATGGTAGTGTGCGCGTAGCTACAGGCACTATGGCGTATAAATATGATGAGCTGGACAAAGCCACTGTCAAAGCCAATATGGAAAAAACGCCCAATTATTTGTTAAAACTTATTCCCCATGTCGATGGCACGCCGCGTATTTGCGAGTTGGTGCGCTATTATTTGACCGATGTAGAAGTTAAAGCAGCCTATACAGGACCTGCTACCTTACAGTTATTTGACCATGTGATGGCACCCGTGTCAAAATTACCTGTGCTAGAAATCGTCAAAACCTCTCATATTATTGCTAATCTCACCCTTGCGTTGGGTGAAGTAGCGGTGGACTACATTGCCGATGCGCAAGCCCGTCTCGATAGTAACTTTCAATAATTAATTTTCAATAAGTAAAACCGTCATCATAAAACCACTTTGTCATAAAAACTTAAGGAGAAAAATATGGCTACTCAACTCACTACCGATTTAACCGGTAAAGTCGCACTCGTCACTGGCTCTGCAAGTGGTATCGGCCGCGATATCGCAGAAACCTACGCCAAAGCAGGCGCTGCGGTAGGTATTGCAGATATCAACCCAGATGCGGCGCAAGCAACCGTGGATGCAATCAAAGCTGCAGGTGGCAAAGCGGTTGCCATTGCCATGGATGTGACCAATGAAGACGCGGTAAATGCTGGCGTGGATAAACTGGTACAAGAATTTGGGGATATTGATATTTTGGTATCCAATGCCGGTATCCAAATCATCAACCCCATCGACCAATTTAGCTACGCGGATTGGAAAAAAATGATTGCCATTCATCTAGACGGTGCTTTTTTGACTACCAAAGCGGCACTTAAATACATGTATCAAAATGATAAAGTAGGTACCGTCATTTATATGGGCTCCGTACACTCGCATGAAGCCTCAGCGCTAAAAGCGCCGTATGTCTCTGCCAAACACGCGCTATTAGGTCTAGCCCGCGTATTGGCTAAAGAAGGCGCAGCCCACAACGTGCGCTCATATGTGGTATGCCCAGGCTTTGTCAAAACCCCACTGGTTGAAAAACAAATCCCAGAACAAGCCAAAGAAAAAGGCATTTCTGAAGAAGAAGTGGTGAAAAATGTAATGCTGGGTCAAACCGTTGACGGTGAATTTACCACAACCGATGATATCGCTCAATTAACCTTATTTTTAACGGCTTTCCCAACCAATGCGATGACAGGTCAATCATTTATCGCAAGTCACGGCTGGTTTATGAAATAGCCGAATACTGGCTTACAAAACTAAAGTACAAAACCGAAGTACAAGAATAGACTACAAGAATAAACTACAAAATTGACTGATAAAAAAGGACTAGCGTGGCTAGTTCTTTTTTTTGGCGTTTGCACGCTACATAAATGGTTAATTCATGAGTTACAGATCGTCAATGAACTTTCGACCATCACTCGCCACAGGTTCATGGTCAATTTTTTGAATCTCTGATTTTATAAGCTGTTCATTGTTATCAGCGATACATTGCATGATCATGGCAAGTTGTTGCTTGGTCGCATCTTGATATTTCTCTGCTAAGATTTGCCCGACGTGACCGGCGGTTTGGGCGGATTTTGGATTGGCAAGCCAGTGAGCCAGTTGCTGCGTTAATTCATCACTACCATTGACTTGCACCAATGCACCCGCTTGTTTTAACTGATCTACAATCAGTTGGCAAGATTGGGTATATTGCCCCATAATAATCGGCTTGCCGACAATGGCTGCTTCTATCGGATTATGCCCCCCGATATTCACCAAAGACCCACCGACAATGGCAATGTCTGAGAGTGCATACCACACGCCAAGCTCACCCATACTATCTGCCAAATAAACGCTCTCACTTTTGGCAGGTTCACCATCTTGACTACGACGAATTACCGGTAAATTTTTGGCATCAATCAATTTGGCGACATCATCAAACCGCTCAGGATGACGTGGTACGATAATGAGTAGCGGATGACGGTTGGCATACTGGGCTTTCACGGTTAAAAAGCTGTCTAAAATTGCCAATTCTTCGCCTTCATGGGTGCTGGCTGCCAAAATCACGGCACGATCTGACAAGTGCCAACTTTCTCGTAACTTTTCGGCACGGCTTAGCATCAACGGGTTAGTTTTACTAGACCATTTAAGCGAGCTGGCAATGCGGATTTTGTCACTGGTAGCGCCCAATTGGCGAAAGCGTTTGGCAGAATCGCTGTCTTGGGCGATGATAAGGCTTAAATTCTCCATCATACTTTGGCTAAGCTTGGCAGCTTTTTGATAGCCCTTAAAAGATTTTTCTGACAAGCGACCATTGACCAAAATCGTGGCAATTTGACGATTGTTCAGTTCAGCAAGCGTGGTGCCCCACAATTCAGTCTCGATAAATAGCGCGGCGACGGGTTGGACATGGGTCAAAAATTTATCAATCACCGCTTTGCTATCGACCGGTACAAAACTATGGTACACCTTGCCGGCTGCTATCTCAGGCGCAAACAGCTGCTCGACACGGTTATAGCCTGTATGGGTGGTATTGGTCACCCACAGCGCATAGCCTTGCGCGAGCAAATCTCTTAAAATCGGTTCGGCGGTATTGGTTTCACCCAGTGACACCGCATGACACCAAATTATCGGCTGGCGGGTATGAATCTCAGGAAACACTTTACCGAAGCGTTGCTGCTTTTCATTAGGCAAGGTGGTTTTGCTCGCAAGTTTTAGTTGGTATAGTGGCTTTAACAGCGACATGGCGAGACGATAGTATAACGGTGTGGCTTGCATAACGACTCTTGAAACAACTTAATAAAAAATGGCGTTATTGTAAAAAACGAGGGCTTAAATAGCAATAAAAAAACCCTACTTTGTGGGTAGGGTTTTTGAACTTAAGCGTTAGCTAAATTCAACACCAGCCATTAGGCTTGTTCTGTCCAGCGTTTTTGTGATTCTTTAATCACCGCTTTGGCTTCTTCAATGTCGCCCCAGCTTTCAACTTTGGTTGTGCCCGCTTTTTTCAAATCTTTATAGTGATTAAAATGGAACTCGATTTGCTTAATCAATTGCTGTGGTAAATCTGCTAGGGTATTAATGGCGTTACCGTTGTTGCGGTCATCTGCAGGTACTACAACCACTTTATCATCCACTTCACCATCATCCACGAATTTCATCACGCCAATGACTTTGGCTTCGATAAAGATGCCTGTTGGTAATGGCGTGTCAGTGATGATCAGTGCGTCTAATTCATCGCCATCTTCATCAAGGGTTTGTGGGATAAAACCATAGTTGGTTGGTTTGGCAAATAATTGTGGCTCTACGCGGTCAAGTTGCATCACGCCAAGTTTACGGTTCCATTCGATTTTGTTGTTTGAACCCGCTGGAATTTCGATAACCACGTTAATCACGCCGCCATCAACATCGCCCGCATCAAGAATTTGGTTAAAATCTGCCATGAGTTTTTCCTTTTTGTTAGTAAAGTTGTTTACAAAACTGCTTGTAAAAAAGTAGCCTAAAAGTGGGTTGATTATAGCAAAGTCTGTTGGCTTTCTCTATTTTTTCCCGCCGCAACTTCTAGGAGATTATGAATATGCATAGGCAAATTTGGAATTAAAAAATTGGTCGTTTAACATCCTGTGTCAATTTAAATCCACTTACTTTTCAATAAACTTGGCTTTGTCTTTAAACATACATTCGTCATACACTGGGCATTTGCCACATTCGGGACTTCTAGCTTTACAAGTATAACGCCCATGCAAAATCAAATAATGGTGCGCGTCCAATATATAATCCTGTGGTATGCGTGCGATGAGTTTATCTTCCACTTCTCGCACATTTTTACCCGTTGCCAAGCCTGTGCGATTGCCGACACGAAAAATATGGGTATCCACTGCCATGGTGGGCTGCCCAAAGGCAGTGTTAAGCACCACATTGGCAGTTTTTCGCCCTACCCCTGCTAGGCTTTCAAGCTCGTGGCGGGTTTGCGGTACTTCGCTAGCAAATTTATCCACCAAGTCTTGGCAGCATTTCATCACATTTTTGGCTTTGCTATTGTATAGCCCAATGGTTTTGATATAGCTTTTTAGCCCTGCTTCACCCAAATCCAAAATTGCTTGCGGGGTATTGGCAACGGCATATAGTTTACGGGTAGCCAGATTGACACTGACATCGGTGGCTTGTGCCGACAGTATGACCGCGATCAACAATTCAAAGTTGCTCTGATATTCCAGTTCCGTCTCTGGTTTTTCAATGGCTGCGGCTAGTTTTTGGAAAAACGGCAACACGTTTTTATTGGGCATGCGCCGTGAGGGCGGCGTCTCTGCGGTTTTGGGCACTTGGATTTTTGGTTTGATGTTGGCAACCATCATGCACTCTTTAGATTATGGCAATGTCGCAAGTTGCTGCTGCAAGGCTTGCACCAAGGCTTGTTTGTTGTCATCAGCGCGTACGGCAAGTTGTTTTTCTAATTTTTTGATTTGGGTGCGTAGTTTTGCCGCTTCGATGGCGTTTTTAGCCGCTGCTGCATCGATATCGACTTTGATATCATTGAGTTTGGCTTGTACCATACTGACCACAGGTTTGGCATTGGTATTGTCATTGACTTGGCGTTCGATACGGTCAAGGTGGGCGTAATAGCGCGCGCGTAATCCGTCTTGCTCGGTTTGCCTTGTCGCGTCATCCATCAACCGTGGGAAGGGCACCAGCTCGATGCAGTCCACTGGACAGGGTGGCAAACACAGCTCACAACCTGTGCATAGGTCAGTAAAAATGGTATGCATACGCTTGCCTGAGCCAATAATGGCATCGACAGGACACGCAGGGATACATTTGGTACAGCCAATGCAATCTTCTTCTCGAATGATGGCTCGCATTTCCATCGGACGATTGGTAGCGGGATCGGTTTGCCACTTTGAGGCTTCAGCCGTCAGTGGGATACGCCCAAGCAGTTTGCCGATTTGGTCAGTAACTGATTGTCCCCCGGGCACGCATTGGTTATGCGATTCGCCCAGTGTGACAATGGCGGTGGCATACGGCAGACAGCCTTCAGGATGACCGCATAGCCCGCATTGGGTTTGCGGCAGGACTTGGTCGATTTGTTGTATTAATCGTTGATGCTCGATACTTAGGCTATTTAGGTTTAAATTATTAAATAGATTGGGTACCTTAAAAACAGGTTGGCTATCAGACATGGCTCAATTTTTATTCACTATAATCATCAATGTGTATTTTAGCATAGCTCATGCCTATTTCGCCTATAACCTATTAATACAAATCATCAAGACAAATAATGAAGACAAATCATTTAATCAATCCGTTTAAGATTGGTAATGCTGTTTGACCCATTCGATCAGTTGGTAAGCAATCGTGCCTTTTGGCGGGATGATAGGGCCGTTTTCATCTAAGCTATCTACATCAAAAAATTGGGCATCCATCAGCTCATTGTTATCTATGCTGATATCGCCACTTTGGTACTCTGCAATAAAGCCTACCATTAAATTGCTGGGAAAAGGCCACGGTTGGCTGCCAAAATAGCGCAAATTGCTGACAGATAACCCTACCTCTTCCATCACTTCACGATGCACGCATTGCTCTAAGCTCTCACCCACTTCCACAAAACCTGCCAGCACGGTATACATTTTGCTATCGGTCGCCCGTAGATGATGCGCTAACAAAATCTGCGGTTTGTTTGCGGTAGTTTTGATGATGGCGGTGATGATACAAGGCTGTACTCTGGGATATTGGTGATAATGGCAGCTAGGGCAAACGGTGGCATTTTCAATGGGGTGTAACTCCGTGGGCGTACCACAGCGGCTACAAAATTGATGATCTTGACGAAAGCGTAACAACTGCATGGCTTTGGCTAATTGGCTGGTTTGTAGCGCATCAAGGCTGCCAATCAGATGTCGAAAGCGCAGAAACTCAATCTGTCCTGTACTCTCTTTTGGCAATTGCGACAAGTCGATATCTTGATGGGCAATGGCATAAATACTGTTGCCTGCCTCATCGGTATTTACTTTAACTGCCTGAGCAGGCACGTCCTCACAACGATAAAAAAAAGGAAGTCCGCCTATACAAGCGAACTTATCGTTATCACAAATAAGCAAATAATGGTGTAATGCGGTCATATTTGTTACCAAATTACCCTAAGCCACAAGCATGTGTTGTAAGCTGCGATAGCCGACATACATTGCATGGTTGCCTGCGGGTTTGTTCGTTTCAAGACTTTCTAGATAATAATCTGCTGACATCACAATATCGGCAATTTTAGCAAGCGCATGCTCTGATAACTCGCGACCCTGTTGCTCGATTAAGTTTTGTAGCACTGTGGCAGCGCGTTTGAGCAGTTGGCTTTGTCGAGGTAAGTTTAAAAATAAGCAAGCACCCGAGATAGCGCGCATGATATCAGGCACAGGCGTGATATGTAGAATATCTTTGTCGGCGTCATTTAGATAATTATTGAGCGCAGTTTCAATGGTGGCAATCGCGGTACGGCTTTCTTGGACGAGCGTGTTGTGAGCCGTTTCGATTTGATGTAGCGAAATTGTTTGGTTGTACACAGGCAATATCACCGCACCCGGGGTATGTGATTTTGCCAGGTTAATCGCCGCATTTTCCGCCATCATTAAAGTGCCAAGCAATTCATCAAAATCATTAGGCGTTGGCTGCGTCCAAGTTTTTACTTTGCCAGTTTGTTGATTCAGCGCCGCACTAACCTCATTTAAATTTAAGGTTTTAAACACATTACTTAAATCATGCAAACGCTGCGCCATACTATCAATCTCATCTGGACTTGAATTGAGATTAACTTGGCGGGCATAACTGTCACTGGCAGATTTAATCAAATCAATTTCTTGCTGGATGAGCTGGTTAAGCGTACTGGTCACTTCACGGTCAGGTCCAAATAAGAAGCGACGCATGGCTGTTAACTGGGTTTCGTTTAAGGTATTGGCTGAGAATTTGTGCTGAACTTGCAAGGCAAGCTGGCTATCTCTTGAGCTGGCAAACTGCACCAAATCAGCAAAACGAGAATCATTGACAGGCAGATAGTCATTAAATTGTTGTTCAACAAAAATCAGCGCACGCTTTTGCAGGTTACTAAGCGGTAACACCCCTGCCAAATCTGATACCGCCGCATCAGCAGCATGCCAAAACAAACTATCGGTACGTTTTGAAACCATTTCACACGCAGCTTGCATGGCTTTGAGTTTGTCTCGCTCTTTAGGCGATAATTGATTGCTTTGTGCGGTGAGCGCCACGCTCAGGCCTGCGCGATAAGCTTCCACCAGTTTTTTTGGGTTAATGCCGAGTGATTTTAACGGTTGGTAATTTTGTTCTGGATTGGCAATGACGATACTGCTGTTTTTGTTGGCAGTTAAGTCTGATAGCTGCAGCGCTGGCTGATTCAAATCGCTGTGAAGTTGATTGATAATCGGCAACAACAACGAAGGTTCAATGGTCTCTTTAAGTAATACAAACTCGATATAACGCGCCAATGTCATGATGCCTTCTGACACATCCATTATCATATCATTGCCAGCTTTGTCACGGTTGGCTTGGTCACGCTCGTCATAGAGTTTTTGCAGTCCTGCCGATAGACTATTGGCAAGTTCATAGCCTTCCTCTAATTGAATCAACCGCAATACTTTTGCCAATTGCGCCAAGGTATCCACGGAATCAAGTAGCAAAGGCGCTTGACTACTGTCGTCATTAAACTCACTTAAATGCATTTCGGCATCATGTAGCGTCACGGCAATCTCAGGTCTTAATAAATGCAATGAAGGCAAATCAAAATTGGTGGCCGTTAGTTTTTGTGAGTTAGGACTTGGCAGACTCATGTTTTTTTATCCAAAATGATTTTAAGGTGATAAAGGTAAAATGACAGCTACGCTTATTGCTGATTATTGTAAGACGTCCCTATGCCAGTGTCTATGTCAAAGTGTTAATACCCGCAGAATAATTACACTCTATCATGAAATTTTGCCCATCAAAGAAATGCTTTTACAAAATTTAATAAGGCATTGTTTATTGTTAAACACTCGCCCAGTTTTCAGCCAGCTGTGGGTTGTTATCTTTTAAGGCGTTAAGCCATTCAAGATGCGCCTGCTCAGCATCACTACTTGCCAAAAAGCGCTTGATAGTCGTGCTAAAACGCTGATGCTCAGTTGCGCCGCCCACACCGCCGCCGACCTCATCATCGATGGCTAACGCAACCTGTCCGCCTGTCATCGCCAGATACACTTCCGCTAAAATCTCGGCATCGAGTAACGCCCCGTGGAAGGTACGGTCTTGTTTACCGACATTGAGACGTTTAACCAGCGCGTCCAAGGTATTACGCTGCCCTGCGAACATGCGTTTGGCGATGGCAAGGCTGTCTGTCACGGTGACGGTTTGGTTGATATCAGGCAAGCCAAGTCGCGCAAACTCAGCTTGCAAAAAGCTCATGTCAAACCCTGCATTATGCGCGATGAGTTCTGCGCCTTGCAAAAAGTCATAAATCGCTTCACCGACTTGCTCAAACACGGGCATATCATTTAAAAACACATTGTGAATGCCATGAACGCGAATGACTTCCTCACCCATCTCAATTTTTGGGTTGATATAGACATGCAGTTTTTCACCGGTAAAACGTCGATTAATCATCTCAACGATACCGACCTCAATGATACGGTCACCATTTTGCGCTTCAAACCCTGTGGTCTCAGTATCGAGAATCAGCTGCCGATTGGCAGTCCCTTTGTGTTTGGCGATGGGTAATAAAGGTATAAAGGTCGGATTGGGCTGACTGGTAATACCGTTAAACACGGGACGCTGAGCAATCAAGCTGTCATCTTGCGCGACAAATTGCCCTTGTGGGTTGGTGAACACCGCAAAATGTGGGTTAGCACTTGTTGGTAAGTCAGTTGCCTGCCCCCCTAACGATGACTGAGTTGATACATCGACACTTTGAGTATGGCTAGCTTGAGTATGGCGGGTTTGAGCCTTGCTTGTTTGGATAGTGCTTGTTTGAATAGTGCTTGGGGCTGGCTCACCGTCGAGTGCCTGCAAAAAGATATCCCCCATCATCTCACTGTCGGCAAACGCCATGTCTTGCGCGTCATCAAAAGACGTATCGCTAAAATCACGGGTTAACGCTGAGTGATTGAGGACTGGGTTGTTATCGGTTGACATTGGATTCATGGGCAGGTCTTTTTTTTTATCATCAAAATCAGGGTTTTTATCACTAAAATTCGATTTAACATCTAAATCAGTCGTGAGATTGGGTGGATTTTTAATCACTTTGTTAAAACTTTTGGGCAGTTGATCAATGCCTTGGTTTGCAAGCTTATCGGCATATTCATTGCCATCATGACCGGCATGTCCTTTGACCCATTGCCAGTCAATTTGTCGCTGCTCGCACAGCTTATCAAGTCGCTGCCATAATTCCACATTTTTGACATTTTTCCAATGTTTCTTTTTCCACCCTGCCAGCCATTCGCTGATGCCTTTGATGACATAGCTAGAGTCTGACCAGATTTGAATCGGTAACGTTTTTGGGCTGTTTTCCAGTGCCGCAATCGCACCCATCAGCTCCATACGGTTGTTGGTGGTATGTGCTTCACCCCCGCAAATATCAATTTGCTCACCGGTCGGTAAAATCACCACAGCACCAAAGCCCCCTTTACCAGGATTGCCACGGCAGGCGCCATCAGTGTAAGCAAGGGTTCGACCCACAAGGGGCGTTAAGGCATGATTTGACATAGATAACAACCCATATGAAACAGCAAAACAATCAAAAAAACAGCCCTCAGTATAAGAAAAAAAAGCATAAAAAGCCATGCCAAAACGTCTATAATAACCGCTTATAGTTGCTATCTGTTGGTTGTAAAGGACGTCTATGCAAAACAAATCTCGTGCGCTCGTGTCACCCGTGTTGACCAAGGCGGGTATGGCTATGGTCTGTGCGCTAAGCCTAAATTTAGCGGCTTGTAACAAGCCCCAATCCCCTGCAACAACTAGCAGCGATGGCGCAAAACCGTCGCCAGCGTTATCAGAACCTGCCGCTAGCGATGATGTGTTTGTGGGCTGTTACACAGTCAGCCATACGGAACCTGCCCAAATCAAAATCATCAAAAATGGTGACAACTATGCCATGCAAATGCGCGAGTTTAACGACCCCAGCAAAAACTGGGACAAGCCTGAAGCCATGCAAGTCATCGCCACTGACAGCCCAGATATACAAAAATACTTTGACATCAAAGCCGATGAACATCAATACTTAGAAAAAGTCATTGCCCGTCCCGACCGCGTGTTTGTGCTCGCCAAAATCACCGATAGTTTTGCAAGCCTAAACCCGCAATTTGACAGCCCGTATCTGGGTTATATCTACAAAGGTAGCAATACGGTCTATAAAGTGGCATGCGAGCAAACCACCAAACTTTAATTACCTAAGTTGTTGCTTGATTTGATGAGCTCGACTTGATGAGCTTGGTTTGCTGCTTGATTTGATGCTTGAGTTAATACGTCTCATCCAAATTTTAACCCAAACGATTAATAGAGAATAAGCGATGAATTTTTTTGCATGGTTAGTGCTGGGCTTGGTGGCATACACTAGTGGCTTTAGTATCCGTCATTTCCACTACAAAGACGCCGCCATCCCAACTGATAAAAAATGGCAATACTCGGCGATTTTTTTTGTGGTCGCGCTCGTGGTCTTTGCGCTATTGAATGTATATGTTATGCATAAAGCTGCGCTTGATATGATGTTTGTGTTGGTATCGAGTTTGGTGGCGACAGGGGTTTTTTATTATGGTATTTCGGCAGATACCAACAACAAGATGAATATACCTGATTAAACATACCCGATTAGTTGAACCATGATTTTTGTAAGTCGATGAATTTGTTTGGATAATAAAATGTCTCAAAAAATGGCGAATACTCACGCCCACATGACTACCACCCACTTGGCTGGCTTGACGCGGCGTCGACTGCTAAAAACAGGCATAGCGCTATCGGCAGCGACGGTAACGGGTGCAAAAGCAGATTTGACAATAGGCGGGCAAGTGATTAGCCAACCTTCACAGCGGTATGGGTCAACCAATGATGCTAATAACATGGCTTTTGGCGAGCCCAGCGCTATGCCCAATGGCAATACGCCCATGGAAACAGTGCCCATCAATCCCCAATGGCCCCAATGGGACTTTGCGACCATCAAAGCCAATTGTGAAGCCCTCAAAGGTCGCGGTGTCCACCTCCATCTGGTAGCGCCATCGGGATTTGGCAGTGATGAACAGCGTAACTTACTGGCGATTCACCGACTCACCCAAGCCGGATTTTATATCGACAATCCAGAAGTGATTAGCCGACGTTATTTGCGCTTTGCAGGTTCAGACAGTGAGCGCTTGGGCGATATTACCGCGTTACTCAATCAACCTTTACACCAATTGCCTAAGATATTACTCGGCGTGCGCGGCGGCTATGGCGCGATGCGTTTGCTCAACAAACTAAGTGATCAGCAGTGGCGAACGCTGACGCAAAAACTCAAAGATCGCAGTACACTATTGATGGGATTTAGTGATTTTACTGCCTTGCAGCTTGCCATGTACGCCAAAGGTCATCTCCCCTATGTGGCAGGGGCAATGCTAAGTAGTGACTTTGGCAAAACAGAGGTGAATACTGATACCATCCAAAGTTTTATCAACCTTTGTACCCAAAACCAGCTGCGTATCCAAGTGCCAGAAACTCAGCTTTATCGTGACACTGCGCGTCCCTTGGCTAAGCCGATAAAAGGCATCTTATGGGGCGGTAATCTTAGTGTGTTATCTGCAATGGTGGGCACGCCGTATATGCCAACTATCGACAACGGGATTTTGTTTTTGGAAGATACCGGTGAGCAGCCGTACCGTATCGAGCGTATGTTACAAACCTTGGTGTTATCAGGTATTGTGGCAAAACAGCAAGCGATTGTGCTGGGCAAATTTAATTTTAGCGGCATCAGTGATGCTTACAATGGCGATTACACCTTTGATACCGTCATCCGTACCATCCAACAAACGACAGGGCGACCCATCTACACCGATTTTCCCTTTGGGCATGTAGCAAGACGCATTAATTTTCCGTTAGGCGTTCCTGTCACACTTGACAATGTGGGTAGTGGCTATCAAGCGACATTCAACCAGTTTTATCATCTTAAAACCGATGCAAACTTTGGCAATTTGGACTTAACTAAATTATTCGTCTAACGTATTTTCGGCAGATTGCTTGCCTTTTTACTTGCAAGATTAATTGTTAGACAAACGTAAAATTTTAACCGCGCCACTGGCGACCAAGGCAAAGACCAAGAGCCCAATCAACAGATCGGGATAGCGCGACTGGGTAAACCACGTTAACACCCCAGTCAAGATGACACCTAAGTTGACAATCACATCATTGGACGTGAATATCATACTGGCTTGCATATGTACGTCTTTACTTCTACTTTTCTGAAGTAGGTATAGACATAAAGCATTACCGAGTAACGCCAACATCGAGATACCTATCATCATCGCAAAATTTGGTATCGTCTCTGCACCTAAAAATCGACGCACCACTTCCACCAATCCCGCTACAGCAAGCAGTAACTGCAACACACCTGCGACCTTAGCAGTCAGCTGTTTGGTTTGCAGCGAATGCCCCACGGCAAACAACGCTAACCCATATACGAAGCTATCGGCAAGCATATCTAGACTATCAGCGACCAATCCCATCGAGCCGCTTAGCCAACCACTCACGGATTCTATGATAAAGAACAGCAAGTTAATAGCAAGCACTTGCCATAACAATTTGCTTTGTTGGTGATCGTTGCTAGTTTTGCTATTGGCTGCATCAGTCACTTGGGTGAGTTCCGAGCCAATGATTGAACTGTCAATATTTAGCGGCTGTAGTTGCTGCAATATCACTGCAGCATCGCATTCGTGAATTACTGTCATCTGACGATTGGCAATATCAAAGGCTAGCGAGTGAATTCGGGTATTGGGCGCTAATGCCATCCGAATCATTTGCTCTTCAGATGGGCAATCCATTTTAGCAATTTTAAATAGCGTTTTTTGCATAACTCATCTAATTGAAGACATGGTTAATTGGGGCTTATATTATTTTAAAACCTGTTTGAATTTTAACATGAAAACAGGCTTGTAATTTTTCAAATACGCTCGCATTGACTATCAGATTTCAATTTAGAAAATCCGGTTATTGTCATGCGGTTTGGCAAATTTGGCGATATTGGCTTCGATATTTTTAGCGATATTGAGATAATAGTCGGCAAATTCATCGCCTGCGCCTTGATTGGCAATGACGGACGGCTCGCCCTTATCGGCTTGCTCGCGGATGCCTTTTGCCAGTGGTAATTGCCCCAGTAGTGGCACTTGATACTGTGCTGCCATTTTATCACCGCCGCCTTCGCCAAAAATCGCTTCGGTATGCCCACAGCTACTACAAGTATGCAGCGCCATATTTTCTACCACGCCCAGCACAGGGATATGGGTTTTGCGGAACATCTCAATGCCTTTTTGCGCATCTAGCAAGGCAATATGTTGGGGGGTGGTCACAATCACCGCACCGGTCACAGGAATACGCTGGGCGAGCGTCAACTGAATATCCCCTGTCCCAGGTGGCATATCAATCACCAAATAATCCAGATTTGGCCAGTTGGTTTGATTGTAAAGCTGCATCAGTGCGCCTGTGGCTTTGGCACCGCGCCAAGCAATCGGGGTGGTGTCATCGCTCAACAAGCTACCGATAGATAGCATCGGCATACCTTGCGCTGCAATCGGTACAAATTGCTCATGCTCCAGCTGCGGCTGCTGACCTGCCACGCCAAGCATACTTGGAATACTGGGGCCATAGATATCGGCATCCAACACGCCCACGCGTTTGCCCAGTTTTTGCAGCGCCAAGGCGATATTCACCGTCGTCGTCGATTTGCCAACGCCGCCTTTGCCCGAAGCCACCACAATAATATGCTCGATACGTGGATGCGGTGTTAATTCTGCTTGGGTAGTGGCTTTTTTGGCAATCGCAGGTTCAGGGGTTTCTGTGACTAATTTGTCACTTTGTGGCGCGGCCTGAGTGACAGGTGGCATGGCATTGGTGGTTTTGGGTAGGGTTGAGCCACTGCCTTTGGTCGTAGGTTTTGGCGCAGTAGTGCTGTCAAACAAGGTAATATTCATATTCACTTCACTGACCCCATGAATATGCAGCTTTTGGCTCAAATCATGATGGATTTGTTCAGGATTGCAGTCATCGGGCAAGCGCAAATCCAATGTCAGACTATTACCTTGCTGTTTAACCCCTTTGACATACTGGCGAATTGGCTGGTTATTGACATGATATTCATCAAATAACTGATTAAGCGTGGATTCATCCACTGTCGCCACGGTTTTTGGTTTGATAAAGTTGAACATGATAGTTGCTTACCCCAATGTTGTTATTTTAACGATTTTAACCACTGTTAAGTGGGGTTTATTGCCAATTTTCACAGAGACAGATTGAACATATCTGTGTGAAAAGTAATTTTTCTTGTTTGATTGATGCCCATTGGTTGGGAAATGATGCGATTTAAGCTATCATACAGCAATAATAACGTTTTTTTAAACAAATCAATAACAGGTGTATTGTGAGAAAAATTTTAGTTACTAGCGCCCTACCGTATGCCAATGGTCCGATTCATTTGGGGCATTTGGTTGAGTACATCCAGACCGATATTTGGGTACGCGCCATGAAATCACTGGGTCATCAAGCGACCTATGTGTGTGCCGATGATGCCCATGGCACAGCGATTATGCTCAAAGCAGAAGCCAACGGTGTCACCCCTGAAGAGCAAATTGCCGATGTCAAAGCCTCCCATGAAAAAGATTTTGCGGGATTTTTGGTTGATTTTGACAACTACTACTCAACCCATAGCCCTGAAAATGAGCATTACTCCCAGCTGATTTATAATCGCTTGTATGAAAACGGTCATATCTCGCACAAAGCAGTTGAACAGCTGTATGACCCAGAAAAAGGCTTGTTTTTGGCAGACCGTTTTGTCAAAGGCGAATGCCCAAAATGCGGCGCAAAAGACCAATATGGCGATAACTGCGAAGTCTGCGGCACGACCTACAATGCCACCGAACTCAAAAATCCTTACTCAACGCTTTCAGGTGCAACGCCTGTTTTGAAATCATCCATCCATTATTTCTTTAACCTGCCAAACTTTAGCGAATTTTTGCAAAATTGGACGCGTAAAGAAGGTCGCCTGCAGACCTCTATCGCCAACAAATTACAAGAATGGTTTGATGCAGGTCTTGCCAACTGGGATATCAGCCGCGATGCGCCGTATTTTGGCTTTAAAATCCCAAACACCCCAGCCAGTGAACCCGACAAGTATTTTTATGTGTGGCTCGATGCGCCTGTCGGTTATATGGCAAGTTTCAAAAACTTGTGTGACCAACAAGGTGCGCAGTTAGGCTTAAATTTTGATGACTATTGGTCAAAAGAAAATCATAACAACACCGAAGTTTATCACTTTATCGGTAAAGATATTGTGTATTTCCACGCCCTGTTTTGGCCAGCGATGCTTGAAGGCGCAGGATTTAGAACCCCAACTGCCATCAACGCGCATGGCTTCTTGACCGTCAATGGCGAGAAAATGAGTAAATCTCGCGGCACCTTTATCAAAGCCGATACCTACTTACAAAACCTTGACCCTGAATACTTGCGTTACTACTTTGCTAGCAAATTATCAGCCAGTGTCGAAGATATCAATCTGGATCTTGAAGACTTTATGCAAAAAGTCAATTCAGACTTGGTGGGTAAGGTCGTCAATATCGCTAGCCGCTGCGCAGGATTTATCCATAAAAATCATGGCAGTAAACTGGCACTGACAATCAGCGAGCCTGCTTTGGTGCAACAAATCATTGATGCGGGCGAAGACATCGCTGCTGCTTATGAAGCGCGCGAATTTAGCAAAGCCATGCGTCTGATTATGGCGTGTGCAGACAAAGCCAATGAGTACATCGATGACAAAAAACCGTGGGCTCTTAACAAAGTCGAAGGTCAACAAGCTGAAGTACAAGCGGTGTGTACCGTCGCGCTTAATATCTTCCGTCAATTGGTGGTTTATCTTGCCCCTGTATTGCCATTGATGTGTGAAAAAGCACGAATTTTTCTCAATGTTGACAGCCTAGATTTTGATAGCCGTCATGCGTTATTGGTCGGGCATACCATCAACGCCTTTACCCCATTGATGCAGCGGGTTGACAAAGATAAAGTTGCTGCGATGGTGGACGCTTCAAAAGAAGATTTAAACAAGCAGCCTGCTATCGCCAATCAAGCCGCAACTGGACCATCTGGCGCGAGCAAAACCAAAGCCGCCGCTAGCGAACAATCCACTGGCGAGACAGCATTGATTGGTATCGATGACTTCGCCAAAGTCACGATGACCGTAGCAAAAGTACTAGCCTGCAATAACGTGGAAGGTGCAGATAAATTGCTGCAATTTACCCTAGATGTGGGTGAGACAGATGCGCAGGGCAATGTGAAAACGCGCAATGTGTTTAGCGGTATCGCCAAATTCTATAACCCTGAACAATTGGTGGGCAAAACCGTGGTCTGCGTCACCAACCTTGCGCCACGAAAAATGAAGTTTGGTATTTCTGAAGGTATGATTTTATCGGCTGAAAAAGCGGGTCAATTGACCGTGGTTACGCTAGATGACCATATCCCTGCGGGTGCGACCCTTGCTTAATGGGCTTAACTGAGGTTGATGGCTATAATTTGAAACATTTTGACATATTCTTTGTCAAAATATAAAAAAACCGCTGATGATTACCAGCGGTTTTTTTATTAAGCTATCCTAAATATCAAAAAATCGATAATGTCGCCCGATTAACGGTCGCTTTTGCTAACGCTGATGCGAACAGGTATAGATTTTCGATTGGCTCTAACTGGATTAGCTGACTTATTGTATTGGCAATAATGGGGTGCTTCAGCCGAAGGTAGAATAGCACCAACTACTAATACGCCTGCCATCAAGTTTGATGAGTTCATATAGCCTCCTTGTTGAGTTAGTGTACGATGATTCCATCTGTGAATCATTTACCTTTACTAAGCACAGACATGTTTAACTTAATCAACGCTGCAACGAATCGTTTAAAAAAGATAAATAATGCTGCGAGTAGAAGTTGTATTCTAAAAGATATCAAAAGATTTTCATATCATTTTATTATGACAATTTCATGAAATATCCAATTATTTTGATTCTTTATGTTTCAATTAAGGTCTTTTTGTTGCCATTAAGCGCTTTATGTAATTAAACCTACTCAGACAGCAATATTTACAACACTTTTTTAATAGACCAATATTCATAAAAACCGCTAAGCAATAAAAAAACTTATGTATGATATGTATAGAGGATAGCAAACTTTCATTTATGTTATAGCAAACTAGTACGTTGAAATGATATACTCTGCTCACAAAACAATTTTGATGATTGGGGAATACTATGTTGTCATTCACACGCGGTCAATTATCCGCTATCTGCGCCCTTCTTGGTTTATCTTTAGCCGCCTGCTCACCTCAGAAACCACCCGCGCAAGCTGCAGACACGTCTAGCAAACCCTCAGCCACTGCCAGCCAAAAACCCAATAAAACCATCGCCATTTCTGCGATTGTGGCGCACCCATCGCTCGACGCCATTCGCCAAGGTATTATTGATGAATTGGCTGCTGAAGGGTATATCAAAGGGCAAAATCTGACCGTAAATTTTCAGTCAGCACAAGGCAATACAGCAACGGCAGGACAAATATCCAAACAATTTGTCGCCGACAAACCTGATGCTATCGTGGCAATCTCCACCCCTACCGCTCAGTCGTTGGCTGCCGCTAGCAAAGAGATACCGATTGTTTATACAGCAGTGTCAGATCCTGTCGCTGCCAAGCTCATTACTCAACAAAACACCCCGACTCAGCCCAACATCACAGGTTTATCCAGCCAATTACCGCTAGCACCGCAGCTTGACTTTATACAAAAAATCATGCCGTCAGCCAAATCCATTGGCTATGTGTTTAGTGCAGGTGAGATGAATTCGGTAGCGCTGCGAGATAAGCTCAACATTGCGCTACCAAAGCGTGGCATGAACTTAGTGGATATCCCAGCCAACCGTCCGACTGATATTGCCATGGCAACTAATAGCCTTGGCGGCAAAGCCCAGTTGATTTATACCTCAATGGACAATAATGTGGCGTCGGCATTTGAATCGATGGTGCAATCAGCCAATGCACTAAAACTTCCCATCATCGCCTCCGATGAGTTTAGCGTCCGCCGCGGCGCTACGGCAGCACTCGGTGTCAATGATTATGACTTTGGGCGCGCCACAGGCAAAATGGTAGGCAAAATTTTGGATGGTACACCTGTCACTCAAGTTAAACCCGAAGTGATGAACCAATTAACTTTATACGTGAGCCCAAAACACGCCCAAGCACAAGGTTTAACACTAAATCCTGAACTATTAAAAGGCGCGATTAACGTTGATACCACACCCGAGCGAAAAATTGACAAATAATCGCTATGGGTAAATAAGAAAAAACCCGCCTAACTAAATAGACGGGTTCTTCAAACTGGGCACTGAAACGATGCCTTATTTAAAGTACATTTAAAAATTTAAAGCACATTTAAAATAACACGTGTCGCTTCAATGACATCAAGTACGCGGTTGTCAACACGTAGGCGCACTTCACCTGGACGCGGGCGACTGATAACCTTCGCCTGGCGATAAGCACTGTTATTTAACACATAGACATTACGGTCATTATATCGCTTGACGCTGTAATAACGACTGTCTAGTTTTTTTGCCCAGCCTGGTGGTACCGCTTTACCACGTGCGACATTTTTTTGTAGACCTGGGGGTAATTGGCGATACTAATCATGGGTTAGGTAGCGACCCGTACGACTATCGTAGTATCGATTATCACCTCTGTCGCGGTCTCTATCATGGTTTGTGTTGTAACGTTGGTTTTCTTTACGGTCATATTTATAGTGTTTCTGTTGCTGTTTCCAGTTTTTGTCTTGTTTATATTGAGCCTTACTATGACCAGGGTCTGCCAAAACAACGGGTGAAGCCACGAACGAGCCCGCTAAAAGTAAGCTAGTTAATAATGTCGATTTTTTCATTGTTATACACCTTTGTCTGTACCTTGTATAAGTAATTTTGTATGAAGCTATATTATAAAATTAAAATGTAACTTAATATGACAATGCTGTGGTAATTTTCTTTCTACTTAAAAACAATGCGCGATAACTTATTAATTAGCTGATGACTTAGCGAATTATTATTAAAAAATGATACATTAGCGAAATGAGGCAGATTGTTATGTTATAGGAATTTATCAGATAATGCCTTTTTAAGCAGTTACCCAAAGCTTTAATCATGATTGGCAAACTTGCCTAATACATATAACGCTATGCGACTGCAAAATTAGCTGATAAAATGTAAATAATGTTTAACAATGCTGTAGGATATTGTTATTGAAGTGTAAGATTTTCCTTTTTAAGATTTACCTTTTTATAACCTTTTTAATTGTTACCCTATGGATGGATTTTGGAGTGATATATGTTGAACGCTACATTTGGTGTTTCTCGTTTGACCAAAGCAATGATGCTAGGTGGAATTTGTATGGCAAGCCTGATGGGTTGCAGCCAATCTAACAATAAAACAGCTGATGCCAGTACTGCAAGCACAGCAAGCGCAACGACAGCTGCGTCAGGCGATACCAAGTCTGTTGCTATCACGGCAATCGTTGAGCACCCCGCATTAGATGCCGTTCGTCAAGGTGTGATTGAAGAGCTTGGCAACGAAGGCTTTAAGGAAGGTCAAAACCTAAAAGTAAATTTCCAATCAGCCCAAGGCAATACGGCGACTGCCGGTCAGATTGCCAAACAATTTGCCGCGGATAAACCCGATGCCATCGTTGCCATTGCTACCCCATCGGCGCAATCCGTCATTGCAGCGACCAACTCAATTCCTGTCATTTTCTCTGCAGTTACCGACCCTGTCGAAGCAAAACTGATAAAATCTTGGGAAGCCTCTGGCACCAACGTGACAGGCGCATCAGACATGTTGCCACTGGAGCCACAGATTGAGCTGATGAAAAAAGTCGTACCAAATCTCAAATCAGTCGGCTATGTATACAGCCCAGGCGAAGTCAACTCAACCGTGGTACTTAAAGCGCTTGAAACAAAATTTAAACCGATGGGTATTAGCATCGTTGCGGCACCTGCACAGCGCACTACCGATATTCCCCAAGCAACTCGCGGTCTACAAGGTAAAGTTCAGCTCATCTATACCTCACTTGACAACAACGTGGTATCCGCCTATGAGTCGCTTTACCAAGCGGCTAAAGAAATCAAAGTCCCTCTAGTGGCGTCCGATACTGACTCCGTTGCCCGTGGTGCAGTCGCGGCGATGGGTATTAACTACAAAGATTTGGGCATCGAAACAGGTAAAATCGTTGGACGCGTCCTAAAAGGCGAGAAACCAGGTACCATCAAGCCTATCACGATGAATAAGCTTGACTTATACCTTAGCCCAAAACACGCGCAAGAAGTCGGTATTACGCTGCCACAAGAGTTAATTAGTCAGGCAGCCCAAGTAGAACCTGCGCCAAAAGCTAAACAATAAATCTTTTGTTAGTTTTAGCTGTTTTAATGTGATTGCAAATTTGATTTCCCAGTGGCAACTAAAGTTTCAAAGCGCGTATTTGTACTTTAGTCGCATTACGCTTAATGCCACTTGGTTTACCTTAACACCTGACTGCTTGTTGAATTAACAAGCGGTCTTTACTTTTTTGTGTGAACAGTTATGTCGTTACTTGCTTTATTTGGTGCCCTAGAAAGTGGTCTAATCTATGCGTTAGTGGCTTTGGGCGTATACATTTCATTTCGGGTGTTAGATTTTCCAGATTTGACCGCGGATGGTAGTTTTCCCTTAGGCGGTGCTGTCGCGGGTGTGGCAATCATCGCGGATGTCAACCCTTGGCTGGCTTGTATCTTTGGTATGCTTGCTGGGGGTGTTGCAGGTTTGGTAACGGCTTGGCTACATGTCAAACTTGGTATTTTACAGTTGCTCTCCAGTATTTTAGTGATGGTCGCGCTGTATGCCGTCAATTTGCGTATTATGCAAGCGCCAAACTTGCCATTGCTCGGTGAGCCAACGATATTTGGCGAACTGGTGACCGATAGTAACGGCTATTGGATGCGCTGTGTGGTGATTGGTGGTGTGGTGATTGCTGCCAAGTTTTTCTTGGATTGGTTCTTTAGCACTGAGATGGGCTTGGCGATGCGGGCAACTGGCTCTAACCTTAGAATGTCACAAGCACAAGGGATTGCTACCTCTCGTAGCATTTTGTTAGGTATGGCGATTTCTAACGGGCTGATTGCGCTTGCTGGTGCGATTTTTGTGCAAACCCAAGGCGGTGCCGATATTTCCATTGGTGTTGGTACCATTGTGATTGGTCTTGCTGCCGTTATCATTGGTGAAACCATCATCCCTGCCAAAAAAATGCTGTGGATTACCCTATCTGCTATTGTCGGGGCGATTCTTTATAAATTCTTTATCCAAATTGCGTTGTCAAATGATACCTTACGTGCGATTGGTTTTGGTCCTCAAGATGTTAACTTAGTCACCGCACTGCTGGTGGTGATTGCTTTAATCCTACCAAAAATCAAATCAAAAATTTTAAGCAATCGCCATAAGCATGCCGCTTAACTTGGTATCAAAGAGTTGATTTTAACTTTGGCACTTAACAACTTATAAAGTAAAGTAAAAGGACAATGCCTTATGATGAACGCAGACAACCTACGATTGACCTTCAATCCTGGTACGCCCATTGAAAACCCTGCCTTACGTGGTATCAGCCTGCGTATTGAGGCGGGTGAATTTGTCACGGTCATTGGTACCAACGGCGCAGGTAAGTCGACGTTTTTAAATGCCGTCGCTGGCACGATTCGGGTCGATAGCGGCAAAATTACCTTAAACAATATTGACGTCACCAAAAAATCTGCCCACCAACGAGCACACTGGGTAGCACGGGTCTTTCAAGACCCAATGGCAGGTACTTGTGAAGCCTTAACCATTGAAGAAAACATGGCACTTGCTTACAAGCGTGGCGAATCGCGTTTTTTAAAAGGCGCATTGAATCACAAAAACCGTGAAATTTTCCGTGAAAAACTGGCGATTTTAAAATTAGGGTTAGAGAATCGACTCACTGACCGTATGGGTTTATTATCAGGCGGGCAACGCCAAGCGGTTAGCTTATTAATGGCATCCCTGCAGCCATCAAAAATTTTACTACTCGATGAACACACGGCTGCCCTTGACCCAAAAACCGCCGCTTTCGTCTTGGAACTGACCGATAAAATCGTCCAAGAAAACAATCTCACCACCATGATGGTCACTCACTCCATGCAGCAAGCGCTCAATCACGGCACGCGCACCGTCATGCTACACCAAGGACAAGTGGTACTAGACGTATCAGGCGATGAACGCAAAGGCATGACTGTCCATGATTTACTCAATATGTTTGAACGCACCCGCGGCGAAGTGGTAGAAGATGACAGCTTAATTTTAAGCTAACTTAACTGCGCCCAATCAAATACGGTGAGTTAAATAGCAGGGGTTTAATAGAATAAGTTAAATAGGCGCTAGCGCTTAACAAGATGAAAATGGATAACATAAGTTATCCATTTTTTTACACACAGTGATAAATTAATTCTTCATAATAACACTGGATAAGCAAGCAGTGCCAATACTGCTATTTTTCTCAATTTTAATTATAAAAAACAATATCCTTTGAGGTCATTATGTTTGATTTAAAATCACTTGTTACGAAAGCTGTCGAAGACAAAACGTTAAATGTCAATGAATACATCTTTATGCCAGAGCGCGTAGATATGATGGTAAAAGATGGACGGTTAAGCTGTGTATTAAATACCAATGGTAAAGTTGATTTTATTTACCATAAAAATGGTATTACTGAAGTGCGTTCAGGTCTACGTAAAAGTCCGTTTACCTCGTTTCGCAATGAGCTTCACTATGGCGTGTATGATGATGTGGTGGATGAAGTGATTGAAGCGGTTGAAAAAATCATTGGCAGTCAATCCAAATACTTTAATTTTGCCGCAGATGCAGAATAAAAAAGTCAATTATAAAAAAGCTGAAATGTTACTTTTCAGCTTTTTTTATGTCTTTTATTTATAGATGGTTAAAGGCGCTATCAATCGCATCATCTAATCGCTCAACCGCGATGATTTTGAGACCTTGATATTGCTCTAATTGCGTTTTGGGGGCATTGGCTTTGGGTACAATCGCATGGGTAAAGCCATGTTTTACCGCTTCTTTTAGACGCTCTTGACCATTGGGCACAGGTCTGATTTCACCCGACAGGCCTACCTCACCAAATACCGCTAGGGTATAAGGTAAAGGCTTTTCCTTGATGCTAGACGCACAGGCCAATAACACCGCCAAATCTGAGCCTGTTTCAAGCACCTTGACCCCGCCTACCACATTGACATACACATCTTGCCCATTGGTTTGGATACCGCCATGACGGTGCATGACTGCCAGCAACATGGCTAAGCGCTGATAATCTAAACCTAGTGCCATGCGCCTAGGTTGTCCTTGCGATTCATCCACCAGCGCTTGTACTTCAACCAGTAGCGGTCTGGTACCTTCACGGCTAACCATGACCACTGAGCCTGCAATCGGTTTATCATAGCGACTTAAAAATATCGCCGATGGATTTGCCACTTCTTTGAGTCCTGCATCTGTCATGGCAAAAATGCCCAGCTCGTTGACGGCACCAAAACGATTTTTCACCGCACGAATCATTCGAAAACGGCTGTCCGACTGCCCTTCAAAATACAGTACCGCATCTACCATATGTTCTAGCACGCGAGGGCCTGCCAGCGCCCCTTCTTTGGTCACATGCCCGACCAAAAATAACGCTGTACCCGTTTGCTTGGCATAGCGCGTCAGAATCGCTGCTGACTCACGGATTTGACTGACCCCACCTGGCGCGGATTGGATGGCTTCGGTAAACAAAGTCTGAATTGAGTCAATGATAGCGACGGCTGGTTGCTCTTGGGTCAAGGCTTGGCAGATCATTTCAACATTGGTTTCTGCCAATACTTTTAAGTTGTTATTGGGTAGTCCCAAACGACTAGCCCGCATCGCCACCTGTGACAACGATTCTTCACCCGTGATGTACAGCGCACTGCCGGCTAGACTGTGATTTTCTGCCATGTGAATCGCCGTCTGTAGCAAGATAGTGGATTTGCCAATACCCGGATCACCCCCAATCAGCACCACAGAACCTGCTACTAAGCCGCCGCCTAACACCCGGTCAAACTCACCAACACCCGTTGGTAGCCTAGTATCGAGTGACATAGGCACGGCATTAAGTGGCATGACGCTCGATTGTTCGCCCGCGTAGTTGCTGGCTTTTTTGGTGACAGGTTTATGATGTGGCATGCTGACCGTCGGCGCTTCGACAAGGCTATTCCATGCGCCACATTCGGCACACTGTCCCGACCATTTACCGAAGTTTGCGCCACATTGTTGGCACACGTAGGATGATTTTGATTTTGCCATAGATTCCAATTTGCAATGAAAAATTTAAAAATAAAGAATAAAGAAACTTAAAGCGTATTGATGGTGGTGAGAGGGATAAACTATGCGATGAAATTAATACGATGACATTAATGCAATGAAATTAGGGATAGCGAGCTATGTTTGGCACACAAGTTTTGACACGCAAGATTGCTGTTATTTGCGACTATATTTATGGGCGACCAGGTCATAAATCCAGTAAAAAATAAACCCATACACCAAAATAAGTAAGGTCAACGAAATATCGAGCATAAACGCCTGCCACAGTCCAATATTCATCACCCACATGACCAGTGGTAAGGTAAAGCCCAACAAGCCACCTTCAAACCCCACTATATGCAGTACCCTTAGCCATATCGGACGAGCCAGTTTTTCACCGGTAAAAAATTTATCAAACAATAAGTTATAAATAAATGTCCAAATCATGGCGATGAGCGAAATGCCAATCAGCAGCGCCAATATACTTGAGTTATGCTGCGATTCACTACCCGTAAAGCCAAAAAAGCTGAGTAATTTTACCCAGCCTAATGATAGCAGTATGGCGATTGTCTCAAATAAAATCGCTTGCCAAATGCGTGCTTTGGTGGTCATCACGTTTTGCTTGCAACCATCTTACTAAACCCTGCTTGCTAGACCATGAAGTTTTCACCCAAGTAGACCTTACGTACCAACTCATTGTCTAAAATATGCGCTGGCGTACCTGCCGCAATAATTTGTCCTTCACTGACAATATAGGCATGTTCACAGATAGCCAAAGTCTCACGCACGTTGTGATCGGTGATGAGCACGCCGATGCCGCGCTGTTTGAGCTTAATAATCACCTCTTTGATATCGCCTACCGAAATCGGGTCAACCCCCGCAAAAGGCTCGTCAAGCAAAATAAACTTGGGATTTGAGGCAAGGCTGCGGGCAATCTCACAGCGTCTGCGCTCACCGCCTGACACGCTCATCCCTAATGAGTGGCGCACATGACCCAAATTAAATTCCCCAATCAGCTGCTCAAGTTGCTGCTGCTGCCCCGCTTTATCCAAATCTGTGCGAGTCTGCAAAATCGATAAAATATTTTCTTCAACGGTTAATTTGCGAAAAATTGACGCTTCTTGCGGTAAGTAGCCAATGCCTGATGCGGCGCGCTCGTGCATGGACAATGCCGACAAATCTTGATTGCCCAGCTGTATTTGCCCTTTGTCCATATTGACCAAACCAACGACCATATAAAAGCTGGTAGTCTTACCCGCCCCATTTGGACCGAGTAACCCAACCACTTGTCCTTGTTCTACGGAAAAAGACACATCTTTAACCACCCAACGCTTGCCATAGCGTTTGGCAAGGTGCTGCATGATTAGAGTCTGGTTGGCTTGCGGTTGCGACATAATAAATCCTAGAACTAAACAATGGCAATGAACAAAGCGAAAGCAAGTTAAACAATACTAGCGATTACGAACGCCCACACGGTTGCTCGCTTGTGGCGGAAACACCAGCTCAACTCGTTGGTTATTCCCTGCTTTTGCCTCAATATCACCCACTTTTAGACTGTAATGGATGACATTGCCAGAAAAACTACCGCCATTTTGGGTCAAGCGCGCATTACCCGTGAGGGTGACAAGCCCTGTTTTGACATTGTAATCAATTCGATTCGCCTGACCTTTCGCTAAGCCCTTTTCTTGTGTCACAATTTGTTGGATAGTGGCAGGACGCCCTGTTGCGACTGCACTTTCGATGGCGCGGGTTGGCGTCAAATTGACGGTTAAATTATCAGCCGCCATTTTGAGTGTGCCTTGGGTAATGGTGACGTTGCCTGTATAGCTTGTCACCCCAGAGCGCTCACTGTACGTCGCTTTGTCTGCCAACAACCGAATCGGCTCATTGGCGTCTGATGGCAAGGCGTTTGCCACGTTCGATGCCGCAAGGATGCCAGCAACTACCACACCGCCAGCCATTATTAATTGTCGAGTCTTCACCACAATCATGTTAAACCTTTTATATAAAAATTTTAAAATCAACAATATAGATTAAATTAGCACCGAAGTTAAAGATTTTTGATACTCACTTAAATCCCGTCAACATCGCAACTGAATGACTATCTTAACAGTAGCCACTCTACTCCATAGAGATAGGGTTAGCTACTGTGCAGGTTGAATCATCACACTCACTTGTCCAAAACCGTAATCACCCGTTGCCAAGTCACCACTAAATTGTTTGGCATCAAACCGATTATTCCCATGGATAAAGGTCAGCGGTTCATTAGTCATCACTGTATTATTGACCAAATCACCGACAAAGTTTTTACCTATCATTTTAACAGGCAAATTCAACATACTGGTATTTTGGGTGAGCAACGGAACGCTAGTTAAGGTCACGTTACCTATCAGTTTGGCAATCTGCTTATTTTCATCCAATTGCGCTTGGTCAGCCACTAAAGTTACTTCACGCTCATTTTTTGGACGGATAACAATCTGTGGCTTGGACATCACGGCGGTATTGGCATTTTGGTAATGGGTTACCTGCGCCGCTGTTAACTGATAGCCAACACTACCTGTTTCGGTCGTTTGTAGCGCTTTGATTTGCTCTGCTTGGTAATCAATATCGGTCGGTTTGAGTGATACTTGGGTCAAGCGAGCATCGTTTTGCGCATAAAAATAGGCCGATACGATAATAAATAATAAGCCTAAAATAAATAGCGTTTTTGTTGACACGATTGCCACCTAACATTGCCAAAAAATTTGATAAAAATGGACGTTACCACACTAAGCCGCATACGCCAAATCACTTAAAACAAATCACTTAAACTAAACCACTTTCAAAAAAAATCACTTAGAACAAATCCCTTAGCATAAATCCCTTAAACCAAGTTATATGACCTAAACCACATAACTGGCCAAAATATCATCGTAATGACCCGTTGCTTTTAAAATCAAATCACATAACTCACGAACTGCCCCTTCTCCGCCTGAGCGCGTGGTAACCATGTCGACCCGTTTGATGACTTCGCCATTAGCATTTGCCACGGCTACAGCAAATCCGACGGATTGCAAGGCTTTGATATCTGGCCAATCATCACCGATATAAGCACATTCTGCTAGCGAGATACCAATATTAGCTAACAATTCATTGAGCGCCGTCAATTTGTCTTCCCGCCCTTGCACTAGATGGGTAATTTTTAATTCTTTGGCGCGATGCGTGACAATGGCGCTAGTGCGACCCGTTATAATGGCAGTTTGAATACCTGCTTGGTGAATACGCTGAATACCAAAGCCATCTTGAACATTAAAGCCTTTGGTTTCAACACTGTTGGCATCATAGATAATTTTTCCATCGGACAACACACCATCCACATCCATGACCAATAGTTTAACGTTTTTTGCTTTAGTGAGCAGACTTTGCATGACCTTATCCTTATTATTGTAAGCCTAGTTACTTTAAAAGTAGTTATTTTAAGCCTATTAATTCACACCCGCATGTAGTAGCTCATGCAAGGTCAAAATACCCGCTAAAGTCTTATCATCATTAATGATTAATAGCTGATTTATCTTTTGTTCATTCATTAATGTCAGCGCATCAGACGCACGCATATCAGGATTGACGGACTTTGGATTGGTTGACATCACCTGACTAATCGGCGTATCAAGCCCCAATTGGCGCGCTAAGCCACGGCGCAAGTCGCCATCGGTGAATACACCCACGACTTGATTGTTTGCATTGGTAATTACCGTCATCCCCAGTCTGCCACCCGTCATACTAAACAAGGCTTCGTTAAGCGTCGAATGCTCATCAATGGTTGGCAGGTTATTTACATGCATCAAGTCCTTCACTTGGGTTAATAATTTGCGACCCAATGCCCCCGCAGGGTGCGATAAAGCAAAATCTTCTGAGGTAAAATGCTTACTATGCACTAGTGCTACCGCTAACGCATCTCCTAGCGCCAAAGTAGCTGTGGTACTTGATGTCGGTGCCAATCCAAGGGGACAAGCTTCTTCAGACGCCCCTAAAGTCAAAGCCACATCGGCAGATCTTGGCAAAATACCACGTTTGTCGCGGCTGATACTAATGAGCGGAATGCCCAGTTTTTTTACCACAGGCAGTAACGTGCGGATTTCATCTGACTCACCTGAGTTCGAGATGCCAATTAACACATCGCCTTTGACCAACATGCCTAAGTCGCCATGACCTGCTTCACCAGGGTGCATAAAAAAAGACGGCGTTCCCGTTGAGGCAAAAGTCGCTGCAATTTTGCGACCAATAAGCCCTGACTTACCCATGCCTGTCACCACTACACGCCCCTGACAGTTTTCAATCAAATGGCAAGCGGTCACAAATCGTTCATCTAGCTGTTCAATCAGCAAATCTAAAGCATGTTGTTCTGTTTTGATAGCGTCTTTGGCATGCTTTAAATAATCAACCGATGCATCCAAGATAATTCCTCACTAATTTTTCAAAATCACTTTTTGTGCGCTTAATCGCTCAGCCATCAGCAACCTTAAAAGCTAAAATTTAAAATTTTTCAAACTGTATCATAGCGCAATTTAAGCCAATATTCACGGGATAAGTCCGAAAATACATATTTTGACAACATTTCATCGAGTTTATATTAACAATCTAGGCATTGCTAAATCAGTTCCAAATAAACTATAAAAGACAAGTTATAAAAGCTATAAAAAATGGCGAACACTGATAGGGTTCGCCACGTAATATCATGTTTAGAATTTAAAAATTAATACTTGTCTTCACCATTGCCGTTGGCATCATCGTCAAAATTAGTATCATCTTTGGCAGGCTCAAAATTCATAGTGTCATAGCCGCTATCAAAACCACGGTCAGTAAAACCACTGCGATCATACGGTGCTTGGGCAAACCCTGTACGCTCGTGCGAATAGCCACGTGGGTCATTGTCATAACCACCATCAAAGCCGCGGTCACCAAAGCCCCCACGATTAGCAAACCCTGTGCGATTTGCGCCATAGCCTTGTGGTTCAAAACCGCCTGTTTGACCAAAGCCCAGTTGGCTAGATTGGCCGTATCCACTTGCCCCTGGCATTGGCGTAGCTGAACGTGGATTGCGGGCTGGTACTACCGTTGAAATGGCGTGTTTATAGACCATTTGACTGACGGTGTTTTTGAGTAATACCACATATTGATCGAAAGATTCGATTTGACCTTGAAGTTTGATGCCATTGACTAAAAAAATAGACACTGGAATACGGTCTTTACGTAAAGAGTTTAAGAAAGGGTCTTGTAGTGTTTGACCTTTTGACATAGGTTTCTCCCAGAAATAAACAGAAAGTTGGTTAAATTATTATATTTTTAAACGAATTTTTAATTATACCTTATTAGCTTAATATGGATTGTCGAATCACCATATTAGATAAGCACTCAAATAGTATCACCCAAGCATGTCACTGCTGTTAACTTGTTTTTATTAGCAAATTTCTTGCTTGATCAATAGTTGCCAAGGGTCTGATATCAAAACGCTCAACCAATTGTTGTGTGCTAACCAGCTTACGCATCCATGTATATTGGCGTTTTGCTAGCTGCCTTGTAGCATATAATGCCTCATTTTGCATAGTTTGTCTATAATCTTGAATTGGGGAGCTGTGCGTGTTTAGTAAAAAACGCGCCACATCATCATGAAAATTTTCTTCATTATTATCATATGTAAACAATGTTGTATTTTGTATTTTTTCTAAAAAATCCCAAGCTTGCCGGTAGCCAACGCAGCGCATGGATGGCAGATCAGCCGTGAGGTGATATTGTTGTCGCAGGGCAATCACTTCCTGCAAAAAGCCTTGTTGCCACATGATATCTAACCGAAGTGCGATGCGCTTGTGTAACCAATCACGATCTGGCATCACGGCTAAAATTTGCCAATGCTGATGTGGATTGTCGGCTAACGCCCTAGCGGGCTGGTTTTGCCAAGCGCTTAATGGCTTGCCTGTTTGTAGATAGATTTCCACCGCTCTGCCAATTCTTTGGGTGTCTGTGGTTTTGAGTTGCTTAGCAAGGATGGGATCTACCCGGGTTAAATAAGCATGTAGCTGTTCTATCCCCTGCTTGGCAATCAGTTGGGTGACTTGTTGGCGAATCTCAGGCAAGGTTGCTGGGATATCATTGATACCTTGAATCAGTGCCATATAGTACATCATGGTTCCACCCACCAGCACAGGTGTTTTATTTTGCTGATGAGCAAGATTGATATGATAGTCCACATCGCCTACAAACTGGGCAACGCTGTAGCTTTGCTCAGGACTGATGATGTCAACGAGGGCATGTGGATAGTGTGCCAATTCTTCACGTGTCGGTTTGGCAGTACCGATATTCATATCCCGATAAATCAAGGCAGAATCTACCGAAATAAGACGATATTTGCCTGTTTCGTAGAGTTCATACGCCAACGCTGTCTTGCCGCTGGCAGTAGGTGCTATAAGGCAAATCACGTCTTGTCTATCGGCTGTTATCATAGCTTATTCTGGGGATTGTTAAGGTGAATAGGGAGGTAACTAGGGATTAGGTAAATGCGACTGCGACAGCAGCCATTGTAGCATGTCAGTTTCACTGACTCGAATGGCATTATCGGCAATGTGGGTAAAATCAGCTTGATTCAAATAAGATTGAACATAGGCTTTATCATCACTGTCTATATGATGATATTGTAAATCAATCAGATAAAAATATCCTTGCCAAAAAATTAAAGCAAAAGTTTGATGCTGGTTTTCACATTGATGCTGTCTTTCAAATTCATGCTTGTTTTCAAATAAGGTTACTAGCTGTATCGCGTCGCTATCCGTTAACCTATCAACAGCACCCTTTCTTGCCACCTGATAAATCGACTGATTTTCGGCAACATGGGTTAGCTCATGGGTGGCGTTGGGTTTCTCACCGGTCTTTATATACTGAATGGACGTAGCTTCACCCGCAGGCAATTTTTGAAATTTATCGACGTTACTGTCATCAGTTTTTGTCACGCAAGCTTGCCGTTGCAGGGTATTTAACTCAGTCATTTTAGGCTGCAATTGCTCTAGCATATGCTGAGACAACCAAGCTAATATATTGGTCAATGGTTGGATTTTGACTTGTTGTTTACTCGGGTGAATATTGACATTTATCCACTCGGCAGGCAGCTCAAAAGACAACGCATAGCCCATTTGTAGCGAATTATCGATGCCAATCCCTAGCTTGCGACCCACTTTTTGTATGGCTTGGCTAATTGCCATATCACTGACCAAACGATGATTGATATAAATCAGTTTTGGCAGATTATTCTTATGGGCGATAAAAAACCAGCCGGTGACTTGGGCACTTAACTCCTCTGTCTGTGCTTGTAAACCTTGCAGCGATAAATAAAATGGCTGTGCAATGTTAGCCAATGGCAAATTTAACGCTTGTTCAAGGCGCACCAAACTAAACGCGGGCAAAAAAGGCAATGCAGCACCCTCTAAATTTTGGTGAGGGGCTTGGGCTGACTGCGTTAAGCTAAAACGCAATTTGTCTTGATGATATAATTCAATCTGCACATCAGCAAAACTAATCGCTAATCGTTGTACGACTTGTTCAATATGGGCAAATTCTGTGGCGATACTTTTTAGGTGCGAGCGTCTGCCTGGCACATTGAAGTACAAATCGCGAACGCTGACACACGTGCCGCGATGTTTTACGATAGGACGAATAGTAGCTTGGCTTACCTCACTACCGCTCACGCTCAGCTGCTGCCCTATCCCGCTGTCGTTGTGACTACTGGTTAATGTCAGATGCGATATCGCTGCAATGCTCGCTAGTGCCTCGCCGCGAAAGCCTAAACTATGAATACCAACCAACTCGCTGACATTAGCAAGTTTACTGGTGGCATGGCGAGTGACCGCAAGCATCATGTCATCAGGATGAATTCCCATGCCATTGTCACTAATTTGAATCAACCCAAGCCCGCCTTGTTCGATATCGATGCGAATATGAGTAGCGTTGGCATCGATAGCATTTTCAATCAGTTCTTTGACCACAGAAGCAGGACGCGTGACTACCTCGCCAGCGGCGATTTGGTTGATAAGCAGTGGGGATAATTTATGAATACGGTTGTCAGGCAAAACTTATCGTCACTTCTCGTTGTTCGTCATCCAGGCGTTTGATATCAAGGGTGGCATTGGGCGGCGTCAAATAGCCTGCTGCACGACTCGCCCATTCAATAATCACCAAACTATTTGGCTCATCTTGATATTCATAAAAACCGATAAATTCCAATTCTCCAGGATCATTGAGACGGTATAAATCGGCGTGGTAAACCGGCTTAATTGTACCATCGTCCTGCGTAATACGATAAGGTTCAACCAGGGTAAAAGTCGGACTTTTTACCGCGCCTGTATGACCCATTGCCTGTAGCCAATAGCGGGTAAGCGTGGTCTTGCCCGCACCCAAATCACCCGACAGCCAAACGCTACCGGTTAAATTCATTTCGGCAAGCTCTTTAGCTAAGGCTTGGGTGTCGGTTTCGGATTTTAGGAGGATAGTTTTATTCATGTCGATTTTACCAGCTTGCCCCATATTTGTCCTGAATCAAAAATCGTTACAACAACACCGTCAGATACCAACAGCTTAGTCAACTTGTAACACCACTGTCGGATTGACAAATTTCTCGCCTTTTTTTAATTTGTCATACATGTTTGGGTCATGCCATTCGGCTTTTACTTGCTCGCTAAATTCAAAATCACCCAGCGTCAACGCGCCCATTTGGGCATTATCGACATCGTCTTCAAAGCACTGTGCATAACCTGTCGCTGTTTCGTGGGCGATGACGGAATACACTTTGACATCGGTTTCGCCGTTTTGCATTTGGGTTTGTTTTAAGATTTCTCTTGCCCAAAAAAACACCACGCGGCTAAACTGCTCTGCCGAGGGCGAAACAGGCAAACTAATCCAGCGCGCGCTAAATTTTTTGCAGGCGTCAATATAGTCGGGGTCATCTTTATCCCAAAAACAAATAGCATGATCAAAACTATCAATGATGTCTTTAATCGATGATTTTAACAGCCCAAAATCATACACCATTTGCCCGTGATCGAGGCGGTGCGCTTCTAAAATCAGCTCGATTTGGTAACTATGCCCATGAATCGAGTACTTGCAGCGATCGGAGCTACAATTGCGCACGATATGGGCATTTTCAAATTTAAACAGCTTTCTAATTCTCATAATGGGATTCGCATTTTTTTAGCAGTAATAAAGGTTTGAATGCTGACTATTATAAAGCTATTGGGCAAGTTAAGCGAATTTTCGTCATGTGCCCAAATTTGCCTACCTAAATTTACCCATAACATGAACAAAAAATCTCGTCACATTTAAGACAGTAACTCACGTCTTAAATCGCTAACTGTGCTAATATAAAAACTTGGGGATAGACAGTTATTTTTGAAAAATGAGTTTTCTTTAGCTGACTCTTTTTTATATAAAGTGTTGTTGATACAAAACTTTGTTGGCATAAAGATAAGCATAGATAAGCGCGGTGGAGATAAAAAATGATGATTAGAGTATTGGTCGTTGACGACCATGATTTAGTCCGAATGGGTATCGTACGGATGCTGTCAGATAGCCCTGACATTGATGTGATTGGTGAAGCTGCCGATGGTGAAACCGCGATTATCAAAACCAAACAATTAAAACCCGATGTGGTGTTACTTGATGTCAATATGCCTACCATTGGCGGGTTAGAAGTCACTAAGCGCCTGCTGCAAACCGATAAAAATACCAAGATTTTGGCGGTCAGCTCTTTGGTTCAGCAGCCCTACCCATCCATGCTCATCAAAGCAGGGGTGAGTGGCTATATCACCAAAGGGACACCGCTTGATGAGATGATTAAAGGCATCAAAAAAGTCCACCAAGGCGGGCGTTATTTTAGCGCCGATGTTGCCGAGCAGCTTGCTGATATTTTATTCACTGACAATTCAGAGTCGCCATTTGATGCGCTAAGTGAGCGAGAAATGCAGGTGGCGATGATGGTGGTCAATTGTAAAAGTCCACAGCAAATCGCCGATCAGTTGTTTGTGAGTGTCAAAACAGTCAATACCTACCGCTATCGTATTTTTGAAAAGCTTAATATCGACAGTGATGTCAAACTTACCCATTTGGCTATGCGTCATGGTTTAGTTCAACCGTAAATCATGATTACCAATCCTGCGTTTTCATCGCTATTTGATAAGCCAAGCACCCACGATAAAACCAAAAAAATCGGTAACGTCTACAATGGTTACCGCATTATTATTGCTATCTTTTTTTCCTTTAGTTTTATGTTGGCACTAAAAAATGCCCAGCATGACTATTGGGTATTGATTAATCTTTTTCCCACTTTTTTCTATTTTTTGTTTAGTATTGCTTTATTTATTTTGTATTATTTTTATCCCAAAAATCCGCTGTTGATGGTCGGGCTAACTGTCGATGCGCTGGTACTCACTACCATGTTGTATTTTAGCGGTGGTAATGATTTACAAGTGATTTTGCTGTTTTTGGTGCAAGTTGCGGCGGCCTTTATGTTGGTGCGCTCCAACCAAGCTATTTTGCTGACTATTTTTGCCATCACGTTGGTTATTTATCAGCAGTTTTATCAGACCCTAAAAAACGATGTGAACTACGCGCTGGTTAACAACGTGGCTTCGATGGCGATTAGCTTTATCGGGGTTGCTTATTTAAGTTATACGTTATCCAAACGGCTTAAACAAATTGAGCTGCTCTCTGAGCGCCAAGTCAATGAAGTCAATGCGCTAAATGCCATCAACAATAAAATCGTGCAAATCATTGACCAAGGGGTGGTGGTATTATCCCACGATTTAGAAATTTTTATCGCCAATGATACCGCACTCGAACAACTACATCTGCCCAAGGCCCTTGATAATTTTAATTTGCCAGATATTTCCCCCTTATTAGCCGCAAGACTTGCACCCATCATCCAAGAGCCTGAAGAAACTTTAATAGTGCGGCTCGGCGCAGCGACTGCTAGCACACCTTTGGCCGTTGGCATTGAGCCCAATCACCAAAGCTTTAATGACTTGCGACTTCGTATCACCCAATTAAGACAGCAATATGCCATTATTTTTATTGAAGATTTACGCCACGAGTTTAGCCGCGCGCAGCAGTTAAAACTTGCGTCGCTGGGGCAATTATCCGCCAGTATTGCCCATGAGATTCGTAACCCGCTGGCAACCATTAGCCAAGCCAGTCAATTATTAATGGAGGAAGTTAATGAGGCTGACAGTGGCTTATCCGATGATAATATCCTGCTATATGAGATGATTTATCACCAAACCATTCGGGTCAATAAAATCATCGAAGATGTGCTTAAATTATCTCGTCAGCAGCGCCCTAATTTTGTTTATATTGAACCCAAAACTTGGCTAAACGATTTTATACAAGAAAACTTCAGCGGCCATGATATTTTTCTGCACTGCCATACTGACAAAGGCTTTATGTTTGATAACCATCAGCTAGCACAGATTTTGGTCAACCTCATCAATAACGGGCTGCGTTTTAGTAGCAAAACCCAGCCCCATGCTTTTGTCACCCTTCAAGTGTATGAATCTGGCAAATCTATCCATATCGATGTGATAGACACGGGTCACGGCGTTGCCAAAGAAAATATTCAGTATTTATTTAATCCGTTTTTTACCACCGATAATCAGGGCACGGGTCTGGGGCTTTATTTGTCGCAGGCCTTTTGTCAGGCAAACTATGCCAATCTAGAATATGTACGAAGTGAGGGGCAAACTTGCTTTCGGATGATTTGTCAAACCAAAACTTTACCGTCCGTCTAAAATATCTTTGTAGCTAAAATTTTTAATTGAATTTTTTGGCTAAAGCATTCATATTACAGTAAGTTTATCGATATCAATTTAGCAAAATTGTCGGGAATTTGAGTGTATATGTGTTCACTTTTTTCCATTTTTTCAGTACAATATAGCGTCAATGATTAAAAAAATACATGTCGTATTTTGATCATCCTCAGGACATTTATCTCTATGGCACAACCTCAATCTTTTGAAAACGCGCCCATCAATTGGATCCCTGCGTTTGTCTTAATTAGCACGCCTTTGGCGGCTTTATTGATTGTACCTTATTACTTGTGGACACATAGCGTCAGTTGGCAAGTTTGGGCAATTTTCGCATTCTTTATGGCTTGGAATGGGTTAAGTATTACCGTCGGTTATCACCGTTTATGGTCACATCGTACTTACCAAGCGCATCCGATTGTCAAATGGTTCTTTCTGATTGGCGGCACCTTAGCTGTTCAGGGGTCAGTATTTGACTGGTGTGCAGGACACCGTTTGCACCACCGCCACGTCGATGATATCTATCAAGACCCCTACTCTGCCAAGCGTGGCTTTTGGTTCTCACATATCGGGTGGATGCTCAAAAACTACCCAAGCGGCCATTATGACTACAAAAATATCCCAGATTTAAAAGCTGATCCTGTGTTAGTGGCGCAAGATAAATATTATGCCCTGTGGATTTTATTAGCCAATATTGGTTTGCCAGCGCTGTTTGGTTGGATGGTGGGTGATATTGCAGGTACCTTAGTACTTGCAGGGCTACTGCGTTTGGTGTTAAGCCATCATTTTACTTTCTTTATCAACTCGCTTTGCCATATGTTTGGTACCCGTCCTTATACCGATACCAACACCGCGCGTGATAATCCGATTCTGGCGATTTTCACTTGGGGCGAAGGCTATCATAACTACCACCACTTTTTCCAATACGACTATCGCAATGGGGTAAAATGGTGGCAATATGATCCTAGCAAATGGATTATTTATGGCTTGTCAAAAATCGGTTTGACTTGGGATTTAAAACGTGTCCCAGATGTTACTATTCAGCATGCGCAAACAGAAATGGCATTCAAACGTGCTGAGAAAAAAGTTGCGACTTTTTCAGGGAATTTAACCAGCGATTTCCAAGTGATAAAAGATCGTTTAAACAGTGAACAACAAGCCTTCAAACAAACGATTGCAGAATGGCAAGCGTTAAAAACGCAAGCCATTGAGATGAAAAAAAATGAGTTTGCCCAGCGTATTCATGAAGTCGATGATAAGCTAAAAGACCAGTTTAGTGGCATTGAGGATAAACTTCGCAATCATGCGCAGCAAATTGAAAATTTGGTTAGTCATTTGAAAGGCAAACATGTTTGATTAAACCATAAACATATTTAAAGGTTGACTGTGTCAAAAAAGGTAGGATAAAGTCCTACCTTTATTTTTGTGGTTTTGTTGGGTATCGCTTAGTCTTCTAACGGATAAGAGGGTGAAAATGGGTCTAACAATTCAATCAATCGGCGTTCATAGCACTGCCCGCGCCAAATAAAATGTACTTTTGCATCACTAAAGGGTTTATCATCAAACCACAAAAATACCCCTTCCATCATTTTTGGCCAGTCATCCCAGCTAATTTCACCCACGCCCATCATCACTGCTAAAAACGCTGACAATAGCGTATCATGACTAACCGCCAGTAATAAATGTCCGTGCTTTGGCTGATGCTGAAATAAAAGCGCTAATAAATCCAAACCGCCTTTATGTGGCGCTTTAATCCCTGCCATGTCGCCCGCCAAAAAACGATTGATAAAATTGAGCGCACCAATTTGTTTGAATACCTTGCTCACTTCTTCATGGTCAACCACCAAACTACCTGGCTCTACCAACAGTGATTGGTGCGACACATTCCTTGAGATGCCGGCCCCTGCTTGCATTAAAATTGCGGTATCAATACAACGTTGTATCGGGCTACTGATGCTGTCTACATCCATCGAGTAATCTAAGTTGGCAGCCAACCAACGTCCCCAAGACTCCGCCAACACTCTGCCTTTTGGTGTCAGTGGTAATGCATAACTGGCAAAGCCATTTTTATCTGACATTTCGCGCAATGAATGGCGGGTAAATAGGATTAATCGCTCATTTTTCGGCAGTAGCTTGACCGAGTCAATCATACTGGGCGGTAAATGAGCAGGCATGGTGTTGATTGAATTAGACATTTAACTACGCATTCCTTATATCTTTTTATCTTTGCACCATAAATTGATACTATAAATTGATGAGGTCAAAAAATTTAAGCGATTAAATGGGATGTTACTGTGAAAACGCATCAATCATACCATGACTTCAATGACTTTGTGCCAGTCAAAAACTATCCCCGTACTACTGATTTCATTGGGGTAGGCTCTGGGATTGACAATAACACGTGTATGACCTTGCTGATAATCAAACGCTTCATGGGTATGTCCATGCAGCCAAATATCAGGCGCAAAGTCGCTCTGTAACCATTCGCTCAAATCAACGACAAATCCTGCATTACTGGGAAAATTGGCATATTTTGGCGCGATAGATAATGGGCTGATGCTGTGATGTGTCATGACCACAGTGGGCATAGCATCTTTTTCGTTTTGTTTTAAGGCATTTTGCAACCATGCCCTCTGCTGCTCATGAATAGATACAGTATCTTGGGGCGTTAACAGTCGGTTATCATAATAAATCTCGCGATAATCGCGCATAAACTGCTGAGCAATCTCCAACGTATTATCTTGTGGTTGATAGTGATAATCCGTCCAAAGCGTTGTACCAATAATTCTGACACCCATAAATTCAAAGCTCGCGCATTGTAAAAAATGCACTTGCGTATCTTGCGTCAATGCCTTTATTTGGGCATCTAACTCAAGAATATTATGACCAAAATACTCATGATTGCCCACAATCACAAAAATTGGTTTCTCAAGTCGCTTTGATTCGCCGATGAGCCATTCGATGCCCAAAAGCCCATTGGACGTGTCGCCCGCTACTAAAATAGCATCGGCATTTGTGTAAGGGATTTTACCAATGGGCAAATCTCTTCTTGCATAGCTATCAATATGTAAATCACTTAACACTTGAAAACGTACTGGCATACATGACTCGAAATGGGTTATTTTAACGTATCCAAGATATAGTGCAGTTTGGCGGTGGGATCCGCTGCTGCCGTAATTGACCGCCCAATCACCAAATAATCAGATCCATTTGCTATGGCATCTTTGGGCGTGCAAATGCGGGTTTGGTCATTACTGGCGTCTTCTGGTAGTCTAATACCTGGCGTGACTAACAGAAAATCCTTGCCGCAAAGCTGTTTAAGCATATTGGCTTCTTGTGCAGAGCAAACCACCCCATCAAGCCCAGATTGCTGCGTCAATAATGCTAGTCGCTTGACATGATTTTCTACCGAGTCGGTGATGCCCACTTCAGCCAAATCTTGCTGTGACATAGAGGTCAGCACCGTCACCGCAATCACTAAGGTTTGGTAGTGTTGCGCCGATAAACGCGCTTTCACCGTTTGCATGGCGGTGCGCCCCGCACTGGCATGTACATTGACCATCCACACCCCCAAATCAGCCGCTGCTAAGACCGCCTGCGCGGTGGTGTTGGGGATATCATGAAATTTTAAATCCAAAAACACCTCAAAATCACGCTGATGTAAGGATGTCACTAAGCTACTACCATATTTGGTAAACAGCTCTTTACCAACTTTTAATCGGCACAAGGTAGGGTCTAACTTATCCGCCAAGCTTAATGCCTGACGGTCATCCATGTTATCCAATGCCACAATAATGGGTGACTTGATGGCTGATTTGATGAGTGATGTTGCTTGCGGTACTGCCACTTGATTCATAACAAACTGACTCTTTTTTTAACTCGATAGTATGCATTGATTATCGTACGGGTGGTAAATTAGGGTTGGCTGCGGTAGGTGCAATCGTTGCATTGCTAGTTTGCGCTAAATGCTGTTCATAATTATGCTGCGTTTGCATCAATTTTTCTTGGGTTTGCTTTAACTCTTTAGATAAGCGCTGATTTTCCAGTTTCATCTGTAACACACGAAATAAAATCACACCTATCAATAGCCCCGCAATGACCCCTAAAACAATGCTAATAATCAGCAGTAGCCCCAAACTCATTTGTGGTACTTGGCTAAACAGTAAATTTACTTCGACTTGGTTGTTATTCACCAATACCAGCATCAATGAATAACCAACGACCACGAACAACAAAATCGCTAACAGATAACGCATAGTTTCCTCCTTGGTTATTTTAATTAATCTACATTTTTGAATGCCACTATTATTACAGATAATTGAAAAAAAAGAGTGGATTTTTTGTCCACTCTTTTTTGATCAATCATATATTAAACCATAGCGTAAGTTCAACAACGTTAAATGACTCAAAAACCGCAACTAACGATGATGATTGACTGCCTCTCGCAATGCTTTGCCAGGTTTAAAATGGGGTATCGCCGTTGCTTTTACGGTAACTTTCTCGCCTGTTTTAGGGTTGCGCGCCACACGTGGCTCACGATGATGCAAACTAAAACTACCAAAACCGCGTACTTCGACACGTCCGTTTTGAGATAAGGTATCGACCATCAAATCAATGATTTGCTTGGTGGCATCCTCAATGGTTTTTTCTGGTATATTCTCACATTCACTTGATAATCTAGTGATCAAATCAGATTTGTTTAACACTTTTTCCATACTACCCCTAACACGCTAAACGTAACTGTCATAGTCTAAATTACAGAATGATTGTTTTAAAAACTTCGTTACAGTCCAATTTCATCCAATAATCTAATAACAATTCTAATAATGAAAAATTACATTTCATTACTTTTCTTCGCATATTATAACAAAACCGTACTAAAGTCGTCGTCTTTTTTTAGACTAAATATTCCATTTGATTACCTAAAAGGTGAAAATAAAAAAAAGCGACTAAATTAGTCGCTTTTTTTATTGCTCACAAAACCGATTATTGGTTTTGTTGTTGCTCTTTGATTAAGTCACCAATGGTTTTTGGTTGGGTATCAGCTGCTGCATTTGAACTTAATGCTTTAATAGCATCACGTTGCTCTGCTTCGTCTTTTGCACGAACTGATAGGTTGATACCGCGAGTTTTGCGATCCACGCTAACAATTTTCGCTTCAACTTCATCACCGACATTCAGTACAGTGGTCGCATCGTCTACTTTGTCTTGTTGGATTTCTGAAGCACGTAAGTAGCCTTCTACATCGTCAGCTAGTTTTACTTTAGCGCCTTTGGCATCAACGTCAGTCACTACCCCTTTCACTACCGCACCACGATCATTTGATACTAGGTATTCGTTGAATGGGTCGCTGTTAAGTTGTTTGATACCTAAGCTGATACGGTTAGCTTCTGCATCTACAGACAAGATGACCGCTTCAACGGTATCACCTTTATTGTAGTTACGAATCGCTTCTTCACCACTTTCAGTCCAAGAAAGGTCTGATAAGTGAACTAGACCATCAATACCACCTTCTAGACCGATAAAGATACCGAAGTCAGTGATTGATTTGATAGTACCAGATACTTTGTCGCCTTTTTGGTGGTTCTTATCAAACTCTTCCCATGGGTTTGGCATGGTTTGTTTGATACCTAGGCTGATACGACGACGGTCTTCATCGATATCAAGGATTTGAACCATGATCTCGTCACCGATTTGTACCACTTTTGAAGGATGGATGTTTTTGTTGGTATGATCCATTTCAGAAACGTGTACTAAGCCTTCGATACCATCAGCGATTTCAGCAAAACAACCATAATCAGTCAGGTTAGTTACACGTGCTTTAACGTTAGTACCTTTTGGATAGTTGTTAAGAACGTCTTGCCATGGGTCAGTGCCTAGTTGTTTTAGACCTAAGCTGACACGGTTACGTTCACGGTCAAATTTTAATACTTTAACTTTTAATTCTTGACCCACTTCAACCACTTCTGATGGGTGCTTGATACGGCGCCATGCCATATCTGTGATGTGTAATAGACCATCGATACCACCTAGGTCTACGAATGCACCGTAATCAGTTAAGTTTTTCACCACGCCGACCACTTCTTGACCTTCTTCAAGGTTAGATAGTAGTGCTTCGCGCTCTGCTGAGTTTTCAGATTCCATCACAGCGCGGCGGCTAACAACGACGTTGTTGCGTTTTTGATCCAGTTTGATGACTTTAAATTCTAGCTCTTTGCCTTCTAAGTGCGCCGTGTCGCGTACTGGGCGAGTGTCCACCAATGAACCTGGTAAGAACGCACGTACTGAGCCGATATCAACCGTGAAACCACCTTTAACTTTACCAGAGATAAGACCGGTTACGATCTCATTGTTTTCGTAAAGTTTTTCAAGTACGTTCCAAGTTTCAGCACGTTTTGCTTTTTCACGTGACAATAGGGTTTGACCCATGCCATTGTCAACCGCATCTACAACGACTTGAACTTGGTCGCCAACTGCTACTTCAAGCTCGCCTTGTTCATTCAAAAATTCTGAACGCGCAACGATACCTTCTGATTTTAGACCCGTATCTACGGTAATCCAGTCGCTATCAATCGCAACTACGGTACCTGAGATAACTGCACCGCGTTCTACGTCAAGTACTTGGCTTGCTTCAAACAGTTCAGCAAATGATTCCATCATAAAATTTACCTTTGTATAGCCGTAGCCTGTCCAGCACAGTACGGTTCAAATTAAGATTTTTTATAAACATAAGGCTGGTTTTAGTGCCTATAAAAAATCGATAAAACTTTTAAAAACTGTTAGTTAAAAAATAGTTAGTTAATTGTCAAACCGCGCTCAACACATAGTTGCCAAACTTGGTTAAACACTTGCTCAGCATCGATGGCTGAGCTATCAATCACTATCGCATCATCGGCAGCCTTAGCCGGTGAGGCACTGCGTGTACTATCACGCTCATCACGCGCAATAATTTGTGCCAAAATTTCGTCAAAATCTGCCTGTTTGCCAGCGTTGGTCAACTGACTGACACGGCGCGCGGCTCGTGCCTCAGAGGATGCGATCAAATAAACTTTCAGCGGCGCATCGGGGAAAACCACTGTTCCCATATCACGCCCGTCTGCAATCAAGCCCTTTTTTGGGTTGCCTTGCGACGTTGCCATATTTTTTTGTAACTCTAATAGCGCTTGACGCACCTTCGGGAATACCGCGACTTTTGACGCAAAGTTACCCACTTCTTCGGTGCGAATCACTTCGCTCACATCGTTGGCATTCACGAGCACTGTCACATGCTCAGAACCCGCTTTTGCGGCTGCAAACTCAATTTTCAACGATTGGGTTAAATCAGCTAGCGCAGTTTCATCAATGTTGTCCGTTAACAAACCCGCTTGGTGGGCTGCAAGACCCACAATCCGATACACCGCCCCTGAATCCAAAATTTGATAATCCAGCAGCTTTGCCAGTCTTGCCGTCAATGTACCTTTACCTGCACCACTTGAGCCATCAATGGTGATGACGGGCAGGCTCGCGGTTAGATCAAAAGACGGTTGCGTTAACGTTTGTGACATGCCATTCTTAGGAACAAAGCAAAAATAGTCGTATATTTTACGCCTGAAAGCTATTTTATACAAGTAATTTGACACAAGGATTGACTAAATTGCGTCTCATTTTTTGCCAATGCAAAAAGGGACTAAAAACGAGAAATGCACCGATACGCAGAGTGATGATTAACCATTGCGCGATAGAAGAAAAAAAGCTAGCGACTTACAGGATTAAGCATCCGCTCACCTTTAACAATCGCTCACCTTTAACAATCACCGGCTAAAAATGCCAGAGTTTCCAGAATTTCCAAAATTTATAGCGTAAAGGTGGGTTTATCTGAGCTGATATGACCCGCTAACAGGCGGTCGACTTCGTTTTTGATGCGTAACCCTGCTTCATCTTTGCCAAGCTGTAACGCATAGCCTGCGGGGCGCTGTGCTTGTGCGCGGTGGTTGACCCACACCACTTTACCATGTAGCGGCATTCTCTCACTCGAATTTGGCAAAGTGATTGCCACAAAGGTTTGACTGCCTAGTTGTTGCTGCTGGTTAGTAGGAATAAATAACGCACCGTTTTCAATAAAAGGCAGATAGCTCGCATACAATTTTTCGATCGTATCATAGTTAATGGTGGTGATACCGCCACGAGATGGCATTGCCATAATCACTGTTCCTTTTACTAACGCATGGTGAATGATAAGTAATATAGATAATTGAATAAATTAGCAATCAAGCATGGTGCTAAAAATTTTATCATAGCATAACTTATCTTGGATATGTTGCTGTCTATCTTGCCAGATTTGATCAATGACCTGTTGTAACTGGCTAATTTGCTTTAATGTCGGTGCTGGCTGCAGCTTGCCAAAATCCAAGTCATTGGAGGACGCTGAGATACCAAAGGCAAATTGCCCCAATGGCACTAACAAGGCTTGCGACAGGTATAAAAAATCTGTCAGTGTCAGCGTTTTTTGCCAATAGTTGCTGGCTTGTACAGGCGTACGTTGCCCACTACGAACAGCTTGAAAGCTGTTTATCCAAGTCTGGCGGTGTTGATACCATTCGCTGTTTAACATTTGCAGTGCCAAAAAAGGCGCATAACCAGACCATCCATTGACTTGTTGTAAAGTCACGGCATCGGTATTGGGCATTAATTGCTGCATCACTTGCATTGATTGAGCGGGGGTGATATGGCTCACTGAAAATGCCTGTAGCCGCGAGCGAATCGTTGGCAGTAGCTGCGAAGGACTATCGCTAATTAACAGTATCAACACATTTTCGGCAGGCTCTTCTAATGTCTTAAGAAGCGCGTTACTGGCGGCTAGAGTCATCGCATCCGCTTGGTGAATAACCACAATTCTTAATCCGCCACTCGACTGCGTGACAAACGGCTGTAATTCCCGAATTTCGTCAATCTTGATGCTATAACCTGACTGATGGGTTGGGGCTTGCGCCACGAGGGTATTATTTGCTTTAGGTTTAGGCGACGCGTCACGCGCCACGGTGGGTGTGGGAATTTGATAAAGATCGGGGTGGGTATTGGCAATCAGCCATTGGCAACTTTGGCATTGCCCACAGGCAGTTGCCACACCTTGTACATTGTCCCGTTGATTCTCACACAATGCCCATGCGACAAACCGATACACAAAAGCACGTTTACCAGTCCCCGCATTGCCTGCAAACAACATCGCGTGCGGCAAGGCGTCTATATGGGTGGTCAAATACTGCCAAGTTGCCTGTTGCCACGGCAGTAAATCCATAAATAGCCACTGCTGTATCACCTGTTGGCTCACGGGATCTGGATAGTAGTATTGGGTTACCTCATTGTGTGTTGATTCGATATTGGGTTGTTTGGTGCTTTTTGATTGGGTGGTTATAGTCGATGCCATAGAAAAAAATCAGTCAACAGAGTAACCATAGTATAATCGCTGCGGCTAGATAATCAATTAGGATAATCAGTCAGGTTGTTTTCTCGAATACATAAATGCGGTAACACGTAGCGTTATTTTATCCCTTACTGTCTTTAAACCTTGGCCCATAAGATTTTTGTTGCAAATAAATGATGGATTTTTTCTGATGAGTCGATTAAATTTTCATCTTAAGATATCTATTTTCGTATTTTTTCTTATAGTTGTGATTCACCCTATTTAAAAAAACGATTCAATTTTCTGTTTACTTCGAGGTTAGTTTGACGAATTTATCGCAACCTAATAATCAAGATACGTTACCCAATGCCCAACATCGTTATGATGCGGCGGATATGGCAGACCAATTAAAGGTGATGCCAACCTTAGAAGCGCGTTTAACTACTATTTTAAACGAAATTAATGCGCTGCGTGATTTTCCGCAAGTTGCGCTATTTAAACAACTGCTAGATACCCTGCGTAACCGTGCAAATGATGCTACGACCGCCAATGAACAGATGGCACTATTCGTTCGACTATTGCGCGGCAATCGTGTGTGGGCAGAAGGGTTTTGTGTGTTTATGCTTACCTTGATTAGTCGTTATCGTCAGGTGTCGCTATACACGGATTTGGGTATCTTGTCAGACGCTGGCTTTACTTCGCAATTTTTTGACTTGGTCGGTGAAAAGCTATTACCCTCTGTACCCGATGACCGCGATTTGATTGGGTTATTTAATGCGTTTTTTGCCACTCCAAAAACCCGCTACTGGGTGCGCTTAATCCATGAGCGCTGGTGGATTGAACTGATACTTATTCTTAAAGTACCCCCAGGCAAAGAAGCATTGGTGCAAGCGCTTGAAGCCAATGTGCTCAAAGCCATTACTATTTTAACGGCGCGTATCAACGGCATCGGGCTCAATGCTGATTTAATAAAGGCGTTTCCCAATCCGATTGACAATCAAGATACTTTCATTGCGCTAAATCGCGAAGTCGCTGAATTTGTCAGTCAATACCAGCTCAGCATGCAGCCAGGGGATGAGCAAGCGATGCCACAGCCTGAGGTGGATAGCAGTCAAATTTTAGTGTTGACCGACCAAGCGCGCACTATGATGCAAAACATCCGTCGCCGTATACATCGAACCGGTATTACTGTGCGTACCACCAATATGTTGGTGCGCCTTGAGCAAAGCCTGCAGCGTCTTGAATTGTTGGTGTCACTGCTATCTGACAACGATCATATCAAGAAAAAAACCATCATAGAGCTCATTAACACGTTGTATGAAGATTCATACCACCGCAGTAGTTTTAGATATTTATTTGGCATCAATACCGCGCTCTTATCGCGCCGTGTGACTGAGACTGCCAGTAAGGTCGGCGAGCATTATATCAGTACCGATAAAGCGGGCTATCGCCGTATGTATAAAAAAGCAGCATTGGGTGGTCTACTCATCGGCTTTATGGCAACCCTTAAAATCCTAGGGAAATCCTTACCGCTGGCACCCTTTGGCGTGGCTTTTTTAAACAGTATGATTTACGGTCTTGGCTTTGTGGCGATTCATATCATTGGCGGCACAGTGGCGACCAAACAGCCTGCCATGACGGCTGCCGCGATTGCTTCAACCATCTCAGAGGTAAAAGGACGCAAAGCGGCACGATTTACCAAATTGACAGAATTGGTCGTTGATATCATGCGCACCCAGTTTATTGCCATTATGGGTAATATTTCAATTGCAATGCCGATTGCGCTACTGATTTCGTCCCTGTGGCTGTATGGACTGGGTCGTCCGTTAACATCGGAAGCTAGCGCAGAGCACTTGCTGCATGATCTCAACCCGTTTACCTCGCTTGCTATCTTTCATGCCGCGATTGCTGGGGTGTATTTGTATATTTCGGGATTGATTGCAGGCTATTACGATAATCTTGCGGTACACAACAAAATTGGTGAGCGTATCCGCAACCATCCTACTCTCAAACGGATAATGAGACCTGTGACGTTATTGCGTTTTAGCGATTTTATCGAGCGCAATCTGGGTGCGATTATGAGTAACTTTTTATTCGGCTGCTTTTTAGGTAGTACGGCGACCATCGGTTATATTTTTGGCTTACCGCTCGATATTCGCCACATTGCCTTTGCGTCTGCCAACTTTATTCACGGGATTTTTAACATTTATGCCAACACGGGCGAGTTTCCAGAAATCGGTATTATTTTGGTCAGTCTATTTGGGGTGATGGTCATCGGTATGATTAACTTGTTGGTGAGTTTTTCACTCGCGTTAATAACCGCCCTACGCGCGCGTGATGTGAAAGTCTTTGAGTGGAAATTCTTATTTGAATTGGTCGCCTCGCATTTGATGACCCAACCCTCTGACTTTTTTATCCCACGTAAACAGCCGATGAACTATGCGCTCATCGATAGCGATGGTAATATTATCTATGATGATAAACCGATTGCAAACGATGGTAAAAATAGTAAAGGGCATAAAACCACCCTAACATCGCAGACAGAAGAACATCCGCATGCTACTACGCCCCATATCGACAATATCAGTCATACGGAAAAACTGACCGATGAAGAAATTGCAGAGAAAAAACAGGCAATTAAAGAAAAAGTGGTGCAAAAGGCGGTCAACAATATCACCCCAAATGACACGGCAAGCAAGCTACCCAAATAACCGATTAAATACTGTATGTTAAACACTGCAGACGTTAGAAACACAGAACGACTGTAAAAATACGCACCACTGTAAAAACATGATGCATTTTTTAAGAGATACAAGTTTGGAAGACAGAATTTTGAAAGATACAAGTTTGAAAAATACAATGAACCAACCCCCGACATCAATGAGTCCGACTCAATTGGCGCATCGGTTAAATGAGCTATTAAAAATTAATGAATTCCAAGATTATTGTCCCAATGGTCTGCAAGTGGATGGTGGGCAGCCGATACAGCACATCCTCACCGGTGTCACAGCCTCTGAGGCATTGATTGAACAAGCGATTGCGCACAATGCCCAAGCGATTTTGGTGCATCATGGCTATTTTTGGAAAGGGGAACCTGCGCCTTTAATTGGCATGAAAGGCAAGCGTATTCGTTTGTTGATGCAACACGGCATTTCCTTACTGGCTTATCATTTACCGTTAGACGCCCATCCCCAATTGGGCAATAACGCCCAATTAGCGCGAGCGCTGGGCTGGAGTGATTTGTCGCCGCTATACCCTAATGAAAAACATCCGATTGGTAATATCGTGGATTTAGCAGCGCCGTTGTCGATTGCAGCTCTCACCAACAAACTATCGACTACCTTAACCCGTCCGCCCCTACATTTATCCGGGGGTAATCAAACAATTTCGCGCATTGGTCTGTGTACGGGTGGCGCACAGGATATGATTGAGCAAGCGGCACAAATGGGTTGTCAAGCCTATATCTCCGGTGAAGTATCAGAGCGAACCACTCACATAGCCCGTGAGCTGGGTATTGATTATTTTGCCTGTGGACATCATGCCACTGAGCGAGGTGGTGTGCTTGCATTGGGGAATTATGTCAAAGAAAATCTTGCTTTGACCGTTGATTTTGTCGATATCGATAATCCCGCCTAAAATTGGGCAGTTTATTGACTAATTATTACCCGTTAGTTGCATTTTAGCGGGTTTTTTACGCTTTTTATCATAAATTTGCCATTCGTTACGTTCAAAAACATGACGCGTAACTTTAATTTCACTACAATACCCCCATTGTTTCATATAACTAACTGTAATGCCATGCAGTAAATATTGTTATTGTTTATTTATTTTATGCGTGCCATACGTTACCCTACGTTAAATTCTGTCTATAAGTGCTTGGGCTTATTAAACAATTTTTAATTTGCCAGTACTTACAAAAATTTTAACCCTTTTTCGGGTTGTACTTGATTATTATTTATTTCGATAGTTCTCTACGATAGATAGGGAATTATCACCGTCCTAGGTATAAGGGGAGCCAACCTGTTTGGCTCTTTTTTTAGCGTTAAGTTAATAACGACCTATTTTGGATGGAAGCTTTTTTGGCTAGATTTAGGATAGAGTTAGATAGTTAGAAGCCATGTACTTATGTGGCTTGGCTGATTAGTACTAGGTTTAACTGGTGCTTAGTTTAACTATCGATTCGGTTCTTAGTTTCATAAAATGTTTTCATTTGGCATAGTTGTTTTTTATTAATTTAACGTATCTAACGTATGTGCACCGTGGAGTGACACATGCCGCTAAACTCATCATTTGAGTATTGTGATGATTTGGCTTTGACCTATCCTGCGTCGATTTCGATGTCGGTCAAAGCATTTTTAAGCCCTTTAACTTTATACCCGTTTCAACACCCTTTATTACGCTTTAGTAAATACGCGACCCAATTTAAACGCTTGCAATTCTTTCCGATTCAATTCAAGCCTTGTTTGTGTGGGGTGATATCGCCAAAAATTGCCCAGTCTCATGTGCCAGCGGTGCCTAGCCATGTGCAAGATTTGGCGCAACTGGCTAATCCGTCTGCTCGGCTCATTGATCGCTTTATCAAGCCGTTAAAATGGTTGGGCGTCAGTAAAAAGTTGGCAGCTGTGATGGGGATTGGTTTGCCCTTAGCTTATGTTGCAGCTCAGGTGGGCGTTACTGACAAAGTCGTTAATGGCAATGCTATCAATACCCTTGCCTCACCTACTAGCATGGTTGCAGCACCAAAAATGGCGACTTTTGATAGTATTCTATCTCAAAAGCAGCTGCGTATTGCCATCGTCAATGGTAATACCACCTATTTTGCTCGAGATGGCTTTGAGCACGGCTTTGGCTATGATGTCATGCGCCATTATGCCAAGCGATTGGATGTCACCATGAGCACACAAGTATTTGCCACTGATGGGGACGCGATGGCGGCTGTCAAAACGGGCAAAGCCGATATTGCCTTGACCAATGGGTCGGATTACCAAAACGCCACTGCGTTATCATCGCTGAGTCTAAGCTGTGACAAAGATTATTTATCAAAGCAGGGTCTCAACGAGCATGTTGCCATACAGCTAAACCCCAATGATGTCAAACTCAACGACGATGTAAAAAACTTCCTGTGTGGCGGTCAATCGCTCACCCGTAATCAACATTTAGCCGCGTTTTATAGTCAAACACCATTGGCAGAGCCGTTTAATCAACAACATTTTGCCGATACCATGACACGCGTGTTGCCCATTTATGAACCATCTTTTAAGCAGACAGCAAACAAATACCGACTTGATTGGGAACTGCTTGTGGCAATGGGCTACCAAGAATCGCATCTGGATGCAGAAGCCACTTCGCCAACGGGTGTGCGCGGTATCATGATGTTAACCAATGCCACTGCCAATGCGATGGGCGTTGATAATAGGACTGACCCGACGCAGAGCATCCAAGGCGGCGCTAAGTATCTCAGTCAGCTGCAACATGAATTTGCCCAAGTGCCAGCATCGGATCGGGTATGGTTTACCCTAGCCGCTTACAATATGGGTCCACAAGCGATTAAAGATATCCAGCAGATTTTGGAAAAGCGCGGTATTGATGGCAACAATTGGGCAGCCGTGTATCAGTATTTGAAAGTTAATAGCCAAAGCAATAGCCGTTACGTGCAGTGCTTAGATTACGTCACCCATATCCGCAGTTATTTGGAAGCGTTAAAATTAGACAACGTCAATCATCGTCAATTAACTTGATGAGTGTGGGTATAAAAATTGTACATTTTCAAAAAAGAATGGTTTAACGCCATTCTTTTTTTTATGCTATCACTTTGTGGTTTTTAAAAATTACTGAATTTATTGTTAATATTATTAACCTAAGGATAGCACGTGACCAAGCTCCAGAATCAGCCCCACACTCAATCAAGCACTCAGCCTGTTTATGCCACCCAATACCGTATTTATTTGGAAGATACCGATGCAGGCGGGATTGTGTATCACGCCAATCATTTAAAGCTGTTTGAGCGTTGTCGCCGTGATTGGTTACGTGCATTGGGGATGACCAGTTATTTTTATCAAGCGCATTCAGCCGAGGCTGTGAGTCAGGACGTTACTCACCATAGCGATAGTGGCAAACCTGATATCCAATTTGTAGTGAACCAAGCCAACATCCGTTATGTGCGTCCGATTCTGCTTGATAGCGAAGTCACCGTTGTGATTGAGACGGCAGACTGTAAATCTGCGTCATTACAGCTTGAGCAGCGGATTTATGATAGCCACCAACAGCTTTTAAGCAAAGCTGAGATAAGTATTGTATGCGTGGCTACTAGCAAAGATGAAAAAGGGCAAACCCAAGTTCGTCCTACCCGTTTGCCCAAAGCGTTTGTGCAGCTGCTGCAGCTCGCTCGGTAACTTTAGGGTCATTTTACTTTACAAGGGTTATTTTGCTTTACAAGTTTGACAGATAACTTGCTCATCTTCTAGGCGGTATGCCATCATATTGCCGCCCCACACACACCCGGCATCCGTGGCTCTTGCATTTGCCAAATCCACTTTGGCTTTTAGCGCTGCCCAGTGACCAAATAAGATTTTACGTTCGCGCGGCACTTGCCATTCAAACCACGGACGAAACCCCTCTGGCATTTTATCATCCAGACTGGATTTAAAGCTAAACTCCAGCGTGCCGTCCATTTGACACAGGCGCATACGGGTAAAATAATTGCAAATCGCCCGCATACGCGCGTAGCCTGTCAGCATATTTGACCAAGGAACAGCGGTATCGCTATACAGGTGTGGCAGCAGTCTATCGAGTTGCCATAAGCTACTTTGTAGCTGAGTTTGCAATTCTGACGCATGCATGGCTGCTTGGGTAATACTCCAGTTTGGCGGGATGCCTGCATGCACCATCACGGTTTTATCATTGGGATAGACAAGCAGCGGCTGGCGACGAAGCCAGTTGAGTAATTCATCACAATCTGGGGCGTCAAAAATCGCTTGGGTTCTATCCTTTTTTTTGATCTTTATGACACCACGCCATACCGCGATTAAGTTAATATCATGATTGCCCAACACCATTTCGGCAGCCCCGGCTTGGCAAAGACGTTTTACCAGACGCAGCGCGCTCAGCGAGTCTTCACCGCGTGCCACGATATCGCCGACAAACCATAATTTATCTTGCTGTTCATCAAACCCAATCTGCTTGAGCAGTGCCTGCAAATCGGCATAACAGCCTTGAATATCGCCAATGACAAATTGATGTCGAAAACCCATAACACCTCATACATCTTGAAAGTAAAATTTTAAACAGCTATAAAAAAATTAACCATTTGCCGCAATGCCGTTTGCCGCGATACCGTTAGACAAGGTCACAAAATCTTGTACTGATAACGTTTCGGGACGCGCCAGTGGATTAAGTCCCCATGCCACAAGCTGGGGTTCTGTGACCGCAGGCAAAATCGGCGACTTTTTAAAAATCGCGCGCAGTGTTTTACGGCGATGATTAAATGCCTCACGCACCACAAGGGCAAACAGCTTTTCATCGTCAGCCACAATCGGTTTTTGTTGATAAGGTCTGAGTCGAAATACCGCACTCGTCACTTTGGGTGGGGGGTTAAATGCCCCATTTGGCACCGTCAGTAAATAATCGGCTTCACAATAATACTGCATCATGATGGATAAACGACCATATTCTCGGCTATCCACCTCTGCGGTGATGCGATCAACCACTTCTTTTTGTAGCATAAAATGCATGTCTTCAATGACATCGGCAAAACTTAATAAATGAAACAATAACGGCGTAGAAATATTGTATGGCAAGTTACCGACAATGCGCATTTTCTTGTCGGTTGTATCATTAGGGTAATCGCCAATGATTTGCTGGAACAGCGCACGGTAATCCACTTCCATGGCATTGGCTTTGACAATGGTTAAGCCCTCATTGCTATTGGCGCCAATGCGAATGCGCAGGCTGTCTGCCAAATCGGTATCAAGCTCGACAACGGTCAAGCGATTGACTTCCTTGAGTAGCGGCTCAGTAATCGCGCCCATGCCTGGACCAATTTCAACCATCAAATCATCGCGACCTGCATGAATACTGTCAATAATTCTCCCAATAATCACCTGATCATGTAAGAAATTTTGCCCAAAACGTTTTCTAGGCTGATGCGATAAAAAAGCAGAGACCGTCACTCAAAACATTCCTATAAAAATGAAATAATTATCAATGTTGCGCAGTACACGATAACCTTCACCGTCATCAGACACAAATCACTATTAAACTGATAATTATAGCATAGCTTGACGCTCCATTATGACAATTTCATGACAACTCGTGACTATTGCAATAGGATAGCAATAGCATGGCAGGAATCTGCACCATCGCTCAATTTGAATTTTTGTAGTTTATATCATGCTACAAATTTTTGATTGTTCAATTTTTTGATGCGTCAATCGCCTGTCGAATTCTGATGACTAAGTTGTTATAATGCAACAAATTTAACTAACCCTTTATTTAGTGAGCATTGTATGGGCTTTAATTGTGGTATCGTCGGACTGCCAAATGTTGGTAAATCAACCCTGTTTAACGCATTGACCAAAGCTGGGATTGCGGCAGAAAACTTCCCGTTTTGTACCAAAGATCCCAATACTGGGATTGTACCTGTACCCGACCCACGTCTCAAACAACTTGCCGATATCGTCAAACCTGAGCGCGTTGTGCCCACCTCAATGGAATTTGTGGATATCGCAGGTCTAGTGGCAGGCGCCTCCAAAGGCGAAGGCATGGGTAATCAGTTCTTAGCCAATATCCGTGAAACCGATGCGATTGCCCATGTGGTACGCTGCTTTGATGATGACAACGTGATTCACGTCGATGGACGCGTCAACCCATTATCCGATATCGAAACCATCAATACCGAACTTGCGCTAGCTGACCTTGAAGCAGTCAGCCGTGCGATTATCAATGTCGGTAAAAAAGCCAAAGGCGGTGATAAAGACGCCAAAGCCATGCTGGATGTGTTTAACAAAATTGAGCCATTTTTAGCCGATGGTAAGCCTGCGCGCATGGCAAATCTGGACGAGGATGAGAAAAAAATCATCCGCAGTTATGGTTTAATCACCCTAAAACCGACCATGTATATTGCCAACGTGAGCGAGGATGGCTTTGACAACAATCCTTATCTTGACCAAGTACGGGAATTTGCGGCAAAAGATGATGCGTTGGTGGTCGCGCTATGCAACCAAATCGAATCTGAAATCGCCCAGCTGGATGACGATGAAAAACAAGAGTTTTTAGAAAGTATGGGTATGACTGAGGCAGGGCTTGACCGTGTGATTCGCGCAGGTTATGAGCTGCTTAATATGCAAACGTATTTTACCGCAGGGGTCAAAGAAGTACGCGCTTGGACGGTCAAAGTCGGTGCGACTGCCCCTGAAGCAGCAGGCGTGATTCATACCGACTTTGAGCGTGGTTTTATCCGTGCCGAAGTGATTGCGTTTGATGATTTTATTGAATACAACGGTGAAAAAGGCGCGGCAGCGGCAGGTAAATCTCGCCTTGAAGGTAAAACCTACATCGTGCAAGATGGCGATGTCATGCACTTTAGATTTAATGTCTGATTGTGCACGCATACGCCGATTGATATAAATAGGCAATTTTAGTTGCCTATTTTTTGCAAGTTTATTTTTTAAAAATGCTTGACTTGTATTGCAAGTCACTATCTTAATCCCTATAATATGCGTTCGTAATTTTGAGAGCCCTCGTTTCCCAGACACTCACTCTCAACTATTAACTCAAAAAGGTTTTTAAACATGAAAACTATCAGTGCTAAACCACATGAAGTGACACACGATTGGTACATCGTCGACGCTGAAGGTAAAACATTAGGTCGCTTGGCGAGCGAAATCGCATCACGCTTACGTGGCAAGCATAAGCCTTCTTACACCCCTCACGTTGACACAGGCGATTATATCGTTGTGATTAATGCTGAGAAAGTTGCTGTGACTGGTAAAAAAGCGCAAGACAAAAAATACTACCGTCACACCGGTTACCCAGGTGGTATCAGAGAGACTAACTTTACCAAACTTATCGCACACAAACCTGCTGACGTACTTAACAAAGCGGTTAAAGGTATGTTGCCAAAAGGCCCATTGGGCTATGCGATGATTAAAAAGTTAAAAGTTTACTCAGGTACTGAGCATCCTCATACTGCTCAACAACCTCAAGTATTAGATATCTAAGGAGTAACACATGGAACGCAATTACGGTACAGGTCGTCGTAAAACTTCAACAGCTCGTGTGTTCTTATCTGCGGGTACAGGTAACATCGTCGTCAATGGTAAGCCACTTGATCAATACTTTGGTCGTGAAACATCAGTAATGGTTGTTCGTCAACCTTTAGAATTACTGGATGCTGCTAGCAAATATGATATTTATGTGACTGTAAAAGGTGGCGGTATCAATGGTCAAGCGGGCGCGATTCGCCACGGTATCACCCGTGCATTGATCGAGTCAGACGAAACTTTAAAACCAGCGCTTAAAGAAGCGGGCTTTGTGACTCGTGACGCGCGTGAAGTTGAACGTAAAAAATTGGGCTTACGTAAAGCACGTAAACGTCCCCAATTCTCAAAACGTTAATATTTTTCGTGGTCGAAATTCTCGTATCGACCGCGTTTTTTGGCGTTTACAAAAAAGACTCTTGTTTACCGCAAGGGTCTTTTTTATTTACCTTAGGTAATTTATTTTATTGCAAAAATAGCATAAAATAGCAAAATTAGCGTAATTTAGGCACAGCTAAGGTGGCAATTCTGTAACAACTGATTTACAATAGCCACAAACCCAGTGTGGGAATATGGTTACCCACTTCATTAATCTGGAGGAGTTCTTAATGAGCCATGCCGAAGGCGTCGACGTTAAGCGTCGAAGAGTTTTAATCGCATCCACTGCCGCTATGGGCGCAGTCGGTGTCGCTGCTATTGCTACGCCGTTTGTGCGTTCATGGTATCCAAGTGCAAAAGCAGAAGCTGCGGGCGCACCTGTTAGCCAAGACCTAAGCAAACTCGAAGCAGGACAAATGATTGTTATCAAATATCGTGGTAAACCGATTTATCTTGTCAAACGTACCAAAGAGATGATGGATAATTTATCAAAAGTAGAATCATCACTTGCCGATCCAAAATCAGAAGGTTCATTACAACCTGACTACTGCAAAAATAATAGCCGCTCAAAAGACAATAGTGAAGTTCTAGTGTGTGAAGGGGTTTGTACTCACTTAGGTTGTGCACCAGGTTATCGTCCTGATGTCGGCGCAGCAGATTTGGGTGGCAGCAGCTGGGTTGGCGGATTTTTATGCCCCTGTCACGGCTCAAAGTATGACTTAGCTGGACGTGTTTTTAAGGGTCAACCTGCGCCTCGTAATTTGCCAGTTCCTGAGTATAGCATCAGCGGTACTATCTTAACGGTGGGGGCATAATATGAGTGCAAAGAAATTTATGCATTGGGTGGATGCGCGCTTTCCAGCGACAGAAACTTATGAATACCATATGTCAAAGTATTACGCACCAAAGAATTTCAACTTTTGGTACTTCTTTGGCGTATTATCGATGGTGGTATTGGTCAATCAGTTAGTGACGGGTATTTGGCTCACCATGATGTTCAACCCAAGTGCAGAAGGCGCATTTGCTTCTGTAGAATACATTATGCGTGATGTACAAGGTGGTTGGTTAATCCGTTATATGCACTCCACTGGTGCCTCGGCATTCTTCGTGGTCGTGTATCTGCATATGTTCCGTGGCTTGTTGTATGGTTCATACCAAAAACCCCGTGAACTGGTTTGGCTCATCGGTATGGGTATCTATCTGTGCTTAATGGCAGAAGGTTTCTTCGGTTACTTATTACCTTGGGGTAATATGTCATTCTGGGGTGCGCAGGTTATTTTAAACTTACCATCAGCGATTCCATTTATTGGTGATGCATTGGGAGAATGGGTAAAAGGTGACTATATCATCTCGGGTATTACCTTAAACCGTTTCTTCGCCTTGCACGTTGTTGCGATTCCTTTGATTTTAGTGGGTCTGGTATTTGTTCACTTGGTAGCATTGCACCATGTTGGTTCTAATAACCCAGATGGTATCGATATCAAAAAACTTAAAGATAAAAATGGTGTACCCCTTGATGGTGTGGCTTTCCACCCATACTACACCGTACATGATATGATTGGTATCGTGGTATTCTTTATCATTTTCTTTACCGTGGTATTCTTCTTCCCAGAAGGCGGCGGTTTCTTCCTTGAGCCACCAAACTTTGAAGCAGCAAACCCACTTAAAACACCTGCTCACATTGCCCCTGTTTGGTACTATACGCCTTTTTATGCGATGTTACGTGCAACTCCGTCTATGTTTGGTTCAGCCCTGCCGGGTGTTATTGTGATGGCAGCATCAATTGCTATTTTATTTGTATTGCCTTGGTTAGACAAATCGCCTGTGCGTTCAATGCGTTATAAAGGTATGTTGTCAAAAATCGCACTTGCTATCTTTGTTGTTAGTTTCTTGATCTTAGGTTACTTAGGGGTAATTCCATCAAGTGATACCGCAACGCTTGTGGCACGTATTTGTACTATTTTGTATTTCTTGTTTTTCTTGCTAATGCCAATCTATACATCGATTGAAACTTGCAAACAGCCACCTGAACGTGTAACTGGAGGTCACTAATGAAAGCGGTTAAAAAATTAGTTGCTGGATTGGGTTTGACAGTTGCATTAGGTTTGGGCGCGACAGCCGCACAAGCTAGCGAAGGCGGCTGTGGCACTTATAAAACAGTTGATGGTAAAGAAGCGCATTTGGCGTGTGAAACCGCCCCTGTGGATTTGACTAATAAAGCGTCTATTCAACGTGGTGCCTCATTATTTATGAGTTACTGTGCAGGCTGTCACTCAGCGCAATATGTTCGCTACTCAAAAATGTACAAAGACTTGGACATTCCAAAAGAGTTGGTGGAAAAATACTTGATGCTGACCACTGACCAAGTCGGTGACCATATCAATGCAGGCGTGGACCCAGAGCTTCAAAAAGCTTGGTTTGGTGCCCAGCCACCTGATTTGTCACTTGAAACCCGTCTACGTGGTAATGATTGGGTTTATACGTACTTGTTAGCCTTCTATGAAGATCCAAGTCGTCCTTGGGGTGCCAACAATATCGTACTGCCGAATGTTGCCATGCCGTTCGTCCTTCATGATATGCAAATGAACACCTCAAAAGAAGAATATCGTCGTAATATTGGTGATATCGTCAACTTTATGGCGTGGATGGCAGAGCCGCAAGCGCACCAACGTAAAGTATATGGTTTTTGGGTCATTTTATTCTTACTTGCGTTATTAATTCCAGTGTACTTACTCAATAAAGAATTTTGGAAAGACGTTAAATAAGGGTTGATATAAAAAAAGGTAGCTTAGGCTGCCTTTTTTTATGCGCATTTATTGCTTGGTTGCTACGATAACTTTGACAGTTATTGCTAATTCAGTCATTTTAAGCTAGGCTTACCCTTTACGCTGATACAGCTTATTATTTTTAACTATGTTGACCCCTACTTCGAACACCCCGTTGATTTATGCCGATGATGGCTACTTAAGTCACCAATTAAGGCTGGTTTTACTTGAGAAAAAAATAGAATTTACTGAGACGAACATTCGTGATGATGATGATTTTGCCGAAGATTTACCTGATATCAATCCTTACAACACGCTGCCGGTATTTATTCATCGTGAATTGATTTTATATAACAATCGCATTATTTTTGAATACCTTGAAGAGCGCTATCATCAGAACAAACTGCTACCTGAAAATCCGATTGAAAAGGCACAATACCGTCAATTATGGTGGCGCATTGAAAAAGATTGGATTAAATTAGCAGATACGCTATTGACCGATAAGGATACATTAGATGTCAACCAAGCAAAGATTGCAAGAAAGCAACTGACTGAATCACTGGTTACCATAGCGCCGCTGTTTGCCCATAAAGCTTTTTTTCTTTCAGATACCATGGGTATATGTGATTGCATTTTGTCATCGATTTTATATCGCTTAAAACCCATGGGTATTGAATTGCCGCTGCACCTGTGCCGTCCGTTGTATCAATATATGGAGCGGATGTTTAATCGCCCAACCTTTAAAACTAGTTTAAAATAGTAATCATTAAAATAAGAGAATCACCATGGAAAACGACTTTCAACTCACCCCGACTCGCCCTTATATGGTACGCGCTATTTTTGAATGGCTTGAAGACAATAACCTGACCCCACATATCATGGTCGATACGACACAGCCCAATGTCACGGTGCCTGTCGAATATGTGCAAGATGGTCGTATCGTACTTAATATCGCCAGCCGTGCTACAGGTAATTTGGTCATTAATAATGATTTTATTCATTTTCATGCGCGATTTGGCGGTGTTTCGCAAGAATTATGGGTGCCGATGCAAGCGGTGATGGGGATTTATGCCAGAGAAAATTCACAAGGCATGTTCTTTGACCCAACGGAATACGATAATGCCCCGCAATCTGAAATCAATGCCAGTCAACCAGCAGAGTCCACCGACGCACAACGTCCAAAACGTGAGAACAAAGCAGGGTTAAAAATCTTGGATTAGTGCATTGTCACTGGCAATATGGGTTTAATTTTGTTAAAATAATCAATTACTTTTTTAGTTTTGAATAGGATAACCATAGTCATGGCACGTGTCACTGTAGAAGATTGTCTAGAAAATATCCACAACCGTTTTGATTTGATTCTTATTGCCAGTAAACGTGCGCGCCAAATCGCACGCGGTGTATCAGAACCTATGGTTGAGCGTGAAAATGATAAACCAACCGTACTTGCCCTGCGCGAAATCGCTGAGGGCCTTGTGACTAAAGAGATTTTAAATCAACCTGAGCGCGAATTGCCTAACAAATTTCACCATGTTGATTTGAGCATTTCAAGTGGTCATGGATTCTAATGGTAGCTTAAGCCACTGTTACTAGTTAGCGACTATTATTTTATAAAAAGTCACCTTTTTTAGGTGACTTTTTAGTTGAATTAAACGTGGAATGAAACGTGGAATTATATGTAACTTAGCTTGACAATTCGCAGTAATTTTGCGAATAATTAAGATATCTTTATAATACGTTTTTGCTAACTTTAGCTGGTTTGATACCAGCTATTTTTATCCAACCGTTTTTTATGATAGAGTTAACTGCTGACCAGGACAATATGAATTTTTTAGCAGGTTAAACCTATCGATCGTACGTTGAGGGCACATTTTTGAATATATCAACTTTACCAAAATTAAGCCATCCTGATGTGGATATTGCACAGTTTGACCTAATGCGTGTATTGGATTATTTGGATGATGACGAACAGCAAATTGTTCTCAAAGCCTGTGCCTTTGGCGACCAAGCCCATATCAAAGATAAACGCAAATCTGGCGAGCCTTATATCACCCACCCTATGGCGGTAGCGGAGATTTTGGGTAGTTTTCGCATGGATGTCGATACCATTGTGGCGGCGATTTTGCATGATACCGTGGAAGATACGCCTACCACTGAAGAAGATTTGACCCGAGAGTTTGGCAAGGCAGTTGCGCAAATCGTCAATGGTGTCACCAAATTAAAATCCTCCAATGAAAAACACATCAATAAAGCCGCGACTTTTTATCGCATTATTACCGCAACGCTAGAAGACCCGCGCGTGTTGATTGTCAAATTGGCTGACCGCTTGCACAATATGACCACCATTGAAGCTGTGCCTGAAAAAAAACAACAGGCAACCGCACAAGAAACGTTGGATTTTTATGTGCCGTTTGCTCGTACGCTTGGGCTTAATGATTTAGCCGACTATATCGAGATTTTATGTTATCGCAGCCTAAATGCGCCTATGTATAACAAGTTATCCGATAAGCTTATGCAGCATGGTTTGGGGCGCACCTTTCAACAAGAAGCTATTCATAACTATTTAAATATCGTTTTGAGCCGACTGGATGTTAAAGGTTATGTCAAAGATGTCGATAATCGCGTGACTTTGTTTCGCCAGTTCTTTAAAAACCGCGGCGAAATCACCGATTTGCTGTGGCATTATGAATTTATGCTGGTCATGGATAAAGTGGAAGACTGCGACCAAATCGCCAAGTATTTTATCAATAAATACCAAATTGCGCCTGAGTGTATCGAAGACAATATCCGCCATCCGCGTGCGGGGGGCAACCAATCACTGACCATTACCTATAAAAACGGCCATGATACCATCAAAGTGGTCATTCTGACTAAAACCATGCTCAAAACCACCCGTTTAGGGATTTTGATGGGTGAAGCAGCATCGCCTCTTAGCCAGTCGGTAATTCAGGCCTCTCTACGCAATCTGCAAAACTTGATTGCCGACAATGAAAGCGATATCGAAGAGCAGCCGTCTGATGCGGTGACGGTGGTCGATAAACTGATTGATTATCTTCACGAACGTAAAATTATTTGCTATACCCCAAACGGTGATGCTTATGAGTTGCCGCGCGGCTCCACAGCGCTTGACTTCGCCTATACTATCAGTACCCATATCGGTAACCGTGCAACCGGCGCTGAAATCAATGGCGTAGAAGCCAAACTGGGTACGATTTTGAAAACTGGCAATAGGGTCAAAATTCATACCGACCCCAATGCGATTCCAAAAGCGGAGTGGCTGGGTTTTGTGGCAACCAATAAAGCGCGGCGTGCCTTGTTTGAATGGTTAAAAGGCTTAAATCCAGAGCAAAAAGAGCACGAAGGTAAAACCGCCTTTGAGCGCGCGCTTAAAACGCAAAATCTTTCACTCGCTGATGTGAGTGATGAACAATGGCAATTGCTACTTGATTGGCGTGGCTTACAGGATAAAAGTGCGTTCTTTACGGAGTTTACCACAGGTAAATTGCTACCGCAGATTGCCGTTTCGCGCTTATTGACCCAAGAGCAGCTTGCCAAAAACCAAGCCAGCGCCCATGCCGCTAACCAACCGCAAAGCTTGATTGCGGATGCCGCCAATATGGAGATGAATTTTTCCAGCTGTTGTCATCCTGTGTATGGCGACCCGATTGTCGGGCATATTTCAAAAAATGGCTTGGTGGTGCATCGACATAAATGTTTTTCAATTGATGAAATTCGCCGTGTCAATGAATACCAAGTGATTCCGCTACATTGGCGAGTGTCTAACAGTGAGGATGAGATATCCAAGCGTATTTATTTTGATGCCGCGCTAAAAATTAATCAAAACCTGACCGATGAGCAAATCAGCGATTTAATCTTTATTGTACGTGATACTCAGGCGGGTTTTGAGTATATTGAACAGCGTAATGGCTATACCTTGCTGTTTGTGGTGGTGCAAAGCCGTGACCAGATTGCAAGCTTAATCCAGCGCCTACGCACCTTCTTGGGCTACCCCAATATTGTAAGACTGTATCAATGGAATGACGAAGTGCTACTTTCTCAGAGCCAAAACACGTCTGCACCAAAAAATAAAGATATTTTATAAACCCATCATACTGTAATAGGAAATAATATGAGCCGTGACATCATTCATACTGACAATGCCCCTGCTGCGGTAGGCACTTATTCACAAGCCGTGAAGGTTGATAAGACTGTCTATATTTCAGGTCAAATCGGACTCGACCCAAACACCATGACCCTAGCCGATGGCTTTGTTAATCAGGCCAACCAAGTCATGTCAAACATCGAGGCTATCTGCCAAGCCGCAGGTGGTTCGTTAGCCAATGTGGTGAAGTTTAATGTTTCGCTCACCGATTTGGCAGATTTTACGGCCTTAAATGAGATTTTTGCGGCGCGTTTGTCTGCCCCTTACCCTGCCCGTGCCGCGGTGCAAGTGGCTGCCTTGCCAAAAGGTGCGGTGATCGAAATTGAAGCGATTTTGGTTTTAGATTGATTTTGGTTTTAGATGAATGTTAACCCGCTCAAATGGAAGGTGAGTTACAAGACTTGCCTTTTTTTATGTCAAATTTTTGCCCATCTGACCACAGTTTAACGCCTAGAATTGGGCTATAATTTAACCCTACAACAATTTTTAAAGGTGTGTTTTGCTAATCCAAGTTGCCTTACCTGTGCCCATTGATTCGGTGTTCGATTATCGCGTTGTGGGCGATGCGTTGCCCGCGATTGGCTGCCGCGTCCGAGTACCGTTTGGTGCGCGCAAATTGGTCGGCATCGTGGTGGCGCATATTGAGCACAGTCAGCTTACGCAAAATGCGATTAAACCTGTATTGGACATACTTGATGAGCTGCCGATTGTCGATGAGGCATTGCTAAAACTCGCTTATTGGCTGTCTGCTTATTACTGCTATCCGCTTGGCGATGTGTTCGCTGTCATGCTGCCGACGTTAATTCGCCAAGGAATGACGCTCGACTACCGACAATTATGCTGGCGACAATTACGCGATGCCACTGACGAGGATTTTTCCGCCAGTGCCAAAAAACAACGCCAACAATTTGCTTTATGTGAATTGGTCATCAACTCGCATGGCAATTCGCATAGTAATTCACATAGCAATGACACAAAACTTGTAACTGAGTTTGCGCTACTAGACAACGGTGTCGAGCCCGCTTATTTAAAAAAAATTGAGCAAAAAGGTCTGATTGCGCCTGTTTATCAAATGCCATCTTTACCCAAGCTTGCTAAGCTTGCCACCACGCCGCTCACCTTAAATTTGCAGCAACAACAAGCGGTGCAAAAAATCACCCACGCCTGCCAGCAGCCACACTATGAAGGTTTTTTGCTCAATGGCATTACGGGAAGTGGCAAGACCGAAGTGTATTTGCAAGTGATGCAAACGGTACTAGCACAAGGCAAACAAGTGCTTATCTTAGTGCCAGAAATTGGGCTGACCCCACAGACCAGACAGCGATTTGCCGAACGATTTGAAGCCCAAGTATTGATGCTACATTCGGGACTTAATGACACCGTGCGGCTTGATGGCTGGCAACAATGCCGACTGGGCTATGCGCAAATTATTATCGGTACCCGTTCGTCAGTGTTATATCCATTTGCCAATTTAGGGCTGATTATTGTCGATGAGTCGCATGACCAATCTTACAAACAGCAAGACTCACTGCGCTATCACGCCAGTGACGTGGCGCTCTATCGGGGGTTTCAGCTTAATTGTCCGGTGATTTTGGGCACCGCGACGCCATCGCTTGAAAGCCTGTATCTGGTACAACAAGGTAAACTCACCGAGCTTACTTTGACCCAGCGTGCAGGCGATGCCAAACCTGCCATCATGCAGCTGATTGATGCGCGCCAACAAGCATGGCAAAACGGTTTGGCGCAAAGCTTAATTCAAGCCATTCGGCAAACGTTGGACAAAGATGAGCAAGTATTGGTATTTTTAAACCGTCGTGGCTACGCGCCCATCTTATTGTGTGATGCTTGCGGTTGGCAAGCAGACTGCCCGCGCTGTGATGCGCATTTGACAGTGCATTTTCAGCCAGTGGCAATGCTAAAATGCCACCACTGCGATTGGCAGCAAGCCATCCCGAATCATTGCCCTAGCTGCGGTAGCAGCAATCTTGACCCTGTGGGCATGGGTACGGCGCGGATGGTTGAAGGGTTAACTGAGCTTTTCCCCGATGTGCCTGTGATTCAAATTGACCGCGATACCACGCGTAAAAAAAACAGTTGGGAGCAAGTGTATCAGCGTATTGCTGATAACCCCAAAGCCATTTTGGTGGGCACGCAAATGGTGGCTAAAGGGCACCATTTCCCCAATGTGACGTTGGTGGCAATCCCCAATGCTGACCGTGGTTTTTTATCCTCAGATTTTCGCTCGCCTGAGCATACTGCCCAGCTGATTATCCAAGTGGCCGGTCGTGCGGGTCGTGCCGATAAAGCAGGTCTGGTATTGATACAAACCCTACAACCTGAAAATCCTGCGTTACTGACTTTGGTACGTGAAGGATATCTAAGTTTTGCCCAGCAATTATTGGCTGAGCGGCGCATGTTAGGATTGCCGCCATTGACTTACGCTTGTTTGGTACGGGTGGAAAGCAAATCGTTAGAAAACAATCAGCAAATTTTGCATCAAGCGATTGCGCTATTGCCATCACGCCAACACATGACAGCCGTGGGTATTGCGATTAATGGCCCGGTGGATGCGCCGATGGCAAAGAAAAACAGTCGCTATCACTCGCATTTATTAATTTTGACCAAAACACGCCACGTTCGCCAGCAGCTATTGTCGGACTGGTGGCGACAGACAATTGCGTTGCCATCGGCAAAGTATGCCAGACTATCGATTGACATTGATCCGATGAGTTGGTCTTAACCTAACTTGCAAAACCCTTGCTTTTGCTAAACTGCTTATTTCGCGATGATGTTTAAATGGTCTTTTTTCAAGTCGCTGATTGGGCTACAATTTAGCTAATTTTTACCATTAATTAGTGTAAGTAAATAACAATGACCCCACAACACATTGAAGATTCAAAGCAGCCCACTGGCGCGCACCTTAACGACCCTCATGTGCCGCATCATGATCAGCCTAATGCGCATGGTCATGGCAACAATCACCGCCATGATAACGCTGACCACAATCATAGTCATAGTCACAGCCATACGGATAATCAGCGTATCGTCACGATAGCGTTTGCCATCATTGCCAGCTATATGATTGTTGAAGTCATCGGCGGTTATATTACTGGCAGTTTGGCGTTGTTATCAGATGCAGGTCATATGTTTAGTGATGCGGTGTCACTTGCCATGACTTTGTTTGCGTTTATCATCGGTAAAAAATCTGCTACCTCCCATAAAACTTTTGGCTATCGCCGTTTTGAGATTTTGATTGCACTCATCAATGGTCTGACGCTACTGATTATCAGTGCAGGTATTATCTATGAAGCGGTGCTGCGTTTTCAGCAGCCGCCACAAATCGCCACCACGGGTATGCTAGTTATCAGTACTATTGGGCTTATCGTCAATTTGGTGGTCGCCAAACTGATGCACGGTGGTGATACCGATAATCTCAATATGAAAAGCGCTTATTTACATGTATTAAGTGACTTGCTAGGCTCGGTGGCTGCGATTATTGCTGCTATTGTGATTATGCTGTTTGGCTGGGTGTGGGCAGATGCGGCAGTGAGTATTTTGGTGGCGCTACTGATTGTTCGTAGTGGTTATGCTGTCGTCAAAAATGCCGCCCATATCTTGATGGAAGGCGCGCCCAATGATATTGACCAAAGCGTTATTATAGACACCCTCTCTGCCCACCCAAATGTGTTATCGGTTCATGATTTACATGTCTGGACGATTACCAGCGGCTTACATAGTTTATCTTGTCATATCATCGTTCCAAGCTCGCTTACCCTGCAGCAAACTGATGCGCTATTATCAGACTTACAACACGATTTACAGCATTTAGGCATTGGGCACAGTACCATTCAATTTGAGAGTGATTTGCATGCGCACTCCGCGCAGTTTAATTGTGACATTACCAGCACACCCCCTGTCCATGCGCATGCGCACTAACCGACTTTTTGGCCTAAGGTGCCAAAAAATCGGTGCTGCCGCTGAGCGTTTTTTAGTTTTTTTTGTGGTGTTTGCTGGTTGCTTGCTTAACTTTTCTTACGATTAATTGCGTAATAGTGCGCATTACTTAGGCTAAATATGTTAGGATGAATCAGCACCCTGCTGTGGCAAGCCTTGTTTGCTAAACGCTTGCTAAACGTTTGCCAAACAATTAAACATCTGTATTTAATATCTATTTAAGTTTCTATTAAATCTATATAACAATCATTAGCTTACTGGAGGTAAACGCGTATGACACACCGTTCTGCACCTTTCGTGGCACCCAATTTGCATCTCACCCAATCTGATGGCTCAGACAACTCAGATAATAGCAATCCCTCAGCATTGCTGGTTGATGAAAAGGCGCATAAAAAACAGGTCAAGTTATTGCTCTCCACCTTGCAAGCCGATATTGCCCAGTTTCGGGATAATTTTTTTCCGCCGCCCTATCTCACCCAAATTCAAGATTTGCCTATTTATGCAGGCAATTTGGCAGAGGTGCAAAGCTATGAGCAAACCTGGCAAGCTTTGATTGACCGCGCCAAAGGGTTTTATCCTTCGGCAGGATTGCCGCCTGATTATCTGCCATTACCCGCAAGCCTTGAGATACCGCAGTTTATTTATCATGTGCAAAAACTGCATTTGACCCGTACCAAAGCCAAAGAATCCAAAAATTTTGGCTCGGTGGGTGCACTGGTTGAAAAATGCGGTCCGTATGAGGATGCCCAGTTGATGGCGATGGAAAATGCCCTAGCCAAAGGCGAAGACGTGCGGCTGGTGGCGCATCGTGAATTTATTGATTTACGCGCTTATGTGTTTTGTCGCAATCCCAAAGGTGAATTGCTAGAGCCTGAACGGATTCGTTTTTATCGCACAGGTTTGGTGATTCAAACATTAGCAGACTTTAAAGTGGTGGACAGTCGGCAAACTCCCCGTAAAAAACGCAATGACGCCTATAAAAATGCGATTGCGGATAACGGGATTTGGAAAATTTTTGTCAAAAATTAAAAATAATTGAGGTTTTGTATGTTTGTGCTTGCTGCCAGTGCTGATAGTTCTATGATGCTTGACGCAACTATCTTTTTGGGTGCGGCAGTGATTTTGATACCGCTTGCAAAGCGTTTTGGTATCGCCACGGTATTGGGTTATTTGTTTACAGGCTTATTGCTGGGTCCAAGTTTTTTAAAAGTTGCGGGTAACCCCGATGACTTGCTGCATTTTTCTGAATTTGGGGTCGTGCTGCTATTATTTATTATTGGCTTAGAGCTACAGCCCTCTCGGCTTTGGGCACTTAGGCAACAGATTTTTGTGTTAGGCGGGCTGCAGGTGATTGTCACGGGCGTGGTGCTGATGCTGCTATCGTGGTATTTTTTAGATATTCGGCTATCAAATAGCTTTGTCATCGGTTTTGGCTTGGCGCTGTCATCAACGGCGTTTGTGTTGCAGTTATTGGGTGAAAAAAAGCAGCTTGCCACCACGCATGGTCAGCAAGCCTTTACTATTTTATTGTTTCAAGATATCGCGGTTATTCCTTTACTTGCCGCATTGCCATTTTTGTCGGGCGCGCAAGAGCAAAATTACGATTGGATTTATTTTGCCAAAGTCATCAGTATTTTTGCTGGCATGATATTTGTCAGTCGGTTTGTGGTACGTCCTTTCTTTAAGTTCGTGGCCTCTAGTAACGCCACCGAGCTGCTCACCGCCACGGCGTTGTTTATCGTACTGGGTGTGTCGCTATTGATGAATTATATAGGCTTGTCAATGGCACTTGGGGCATTTTTAACCGGGGTGCTACTGGCTGACTCCGAATACCGCCACGAGTTAGAGGCAAGTATTGAGCCATTTAAGGGGTTGCTGCTTGGGCTGTTTTTTATGTCAGTTGGCATGCTTACCAACGTCAAATTAATTGTCGCCAAGCCCTTTCTCATCATTGGTTTGGCAGTATTGCTGATGCTCATTAAGTTTGTGGTGCTGACAATCATTGCGCGGCTCATGGGCAACAAAAACGAAAGCAGTATCCGTCTTGGGGTGACGCTAGCGCAAGGCGGGGAATTTGCGTTTGTACTGTTTAGCGTGGCGACCGCCCAGCATCTGTTAACCCGTGAACAACAAAATATTCTAAACCTTGTGGTGACTGTCTCAATGGCAATGACGCCACTGGCATTTTTATTACTGGAAAAAATTGGCAATCCGATATTTGCCAAAGCTAAGCCCAGTAAAGAATACGACAAAATACCCAACCATGAGCACGCAGTGGTGATTGCAGGCTTTGGACGTGTCGGGCAAATCATCGGCCGTGTGCTACGCATGCACAATATTGAATTTACCGCGATTGAAAAATCTGCCAACCAAGTCGATTTCGTCCGCAAATTTGGTAACCAAGTATACTATGGCAATCCCCAAAATCCTGAAATCCTACGCGCAGCAGGACTTCAACGAGCCAAAGTTTTTATTATTGCCATTGGTGATATCGAGCTGTCTGCAACGGTGGCCGATTATGCCGTACGCAATTATCCGCATCTGACCATCTTGGCACGTGCCAAAAACCGTGAGCATTATTATCGTTTGCGCGATGCGGGGGTTAAGTATATTTGGCGAGAAACCTACCTATCTTCGCTGGATATGTCACGCGAAACCTTGGAAGTATTGGGCATGGAGCCAGAAACCGCACGAAAAACCGTGCAAATGTTCCGCGATTATGATGACGCGTTGATTGAACGGCAGCGCGCCATCTATGAAGATGAAGCCGAGATGATTGCCTCAGCACAATCGGCGATTCAAGAACTCGAAAGCTTATTTGATAGCGATATGACCACCGCGAAACATGAACTCCATAAAGAAAAAGAGCGGTTTGAAAAATTGGCTGATGAATCCTACTCGCAAACAAAAAAATAACCCAAACAAACCATCAATAGAAACGAACATTTAAAATGTTAAAAATCATAAGGAGTACAAGCATGCAAATCCGTGTCGTACAACAAGATATTACGACCCTAGCTGTTGATGCGATTGTCAACGCTGCCAACAATTCATTGCTCGGTGGTGGCGGGGTTGATGGCGCTATTCACCGTAAAGCAGGTACGTCACTACTTGCGGCTTGTCGAGTGATTCATGATGAGCAAGGCGGTTGTCCTACTGGCAAAGCCGTGATTACCCCTGCAGGGAATTTGCCCGCCAAATATGTGATTCACACCGTCGGACCTGTTTGGCATGGCGGACAGTCAAATGAGTCAGCGCTACTAGCAAGCTGTTACACCGAATCGCTGAAACTTGCTGAGCAAAACGGCGTTAAAACCATTGCTTTTCCCAATATTTCAACGGGTGTGTATCGTTTTCCAAAACAACAAGCCGCACAAATTGCGGTAAACACCGTAAAAGATTTCGTCAAGCAAAACGAAAATCATGAATTTGAAGACATTATCTTTGTCTGTTTTGATGCAGAAAATTATCAGCTTTATCTAAATTTAGTCCAACCCGAAAATTAAAATATGCAAATTTTACATGATGCCGAAGCCTTAACTATCTCAAAGCAGTATCTAAATGCAATATCCAAATCCATGGGCGACTGCCAACTTGCAATCATGAAAAATAAAACAATAAATCGCCTAAGGGGTGCATGATATCCGAGCCTACACCCACTGCGACCAGACCTGCCAAAGGCGATTGTGTATAAATCTTGGGTCATTTTTGCCGACAATCATTGCCAATATTTTCAAAAATTAACAATTCAATTTTTGATAAAAAAACAGCCTAATTTTAGACTGTTTTTTTAATGTTTTTTGATTAACAAGGACATCGCTTCATGCCACCGCCATTACTCGGGTAGCGCGCATCGACGCAGTAGCGAAAAAAGGTCTTTTCATCCATCGGCTCTAGGTCAGGATGCTGCTCCTGCATATGGCTGACGTAGGTCGCATAATCAGGGACACCGACCATCAAACGAAAGCTTTGTTGCATCCGTTTGACCAGCGTGATTAGGCGGGTCATATTTTTTGGGCTAAAAATTACCTCCTTTTGCGCCTTCAAGGTCATTTTAATCAAGTTAGCGATTAACGCATTATTACTCATGTGACTCTCCTTCTATCTGCCCAGCATGGTTTTGGTGAAATCAAAGCAATTGCACAATACAATATTGTGCAATTGCTGGTAATTTTTCACTAATGCGGTGCAGAAATATTCAAGGGTTTTGGATCTTCATAAATCGCCTCACCTTCAACCACGGTAGGTTTATCACTTGCCAAGGCTTTTGTTAATGCGCGAATCGTACCGAAAATCATGACAATCATCACAATCATAAAGAAGCCACAAAGCACGGCATCCACATAGTTTGAGAATACGATGGTTTGCATCTCATCCAAGGTTTTGGCAGGTTTTAACACTTCACCTTTGGCAATCGCGGCGCTGTATTTGTGCGCTTGCGCTAAGAAACCAATCGCTGGGTTTTCATGGAAGATTTTTTGCCAACCTGCCGTCAGACAGGTAATCAATAAGAAAACCGTGGGTGCCACAGTGACCCAAGCATACTTTTGTTTTTTCATTTTAAATAAAACTGCAGTGCCTAGGGTCAATGCCATGGCTGCCAAGATTTGGTTACCGATGCCAAATAGCGGCCACAATGAGTTAATGCCGCCAAGCGGATCAATGACGCCTTGGTAGACAAAGAAGCCCCAAGCGGCTACTGCAATCAAAGTCGCAAGCAAATGCACGCCGAGATTGGTTGAATTACGCACCGATGGCACCACGATGCCGATGGTATCTTGTACCATAAAACGACAAGCACGCGTCCCTGCATCCACGGCAGTCAAAATAAACAAGGCTTCAAATAAAATCGCAAAATGATACCAAAACCCCATCATTGCGGTACTACCAAAGATAGACGATAAGATATGCGCCATTCCAATTGCAAAGGTCGGTGCACCGCCTGTCCTTGAGATGATTGAGCTCTCACCCACTTGCTGCGCTAGCGTTGTAAGCGCATCGGGAGTAATTACAAACCCCAATTTTTGGATAGCGGCTGCGGCTGTCTCTGGGGTTGTACCTAAAAGCGCAGCTGGCGCATTAATCGCAAAGTACATACCAGGGTCAAGAATGGTGGCACAGATCATTGCCATGATACCAACCATCGACTCCATGAGCATACCACCGTAACCAATGGCGCGAGTATCTACTTCATTGTCCACAAGTTTTGGGGTCGTACCACTCGATACCAACGCGTGAAAACCAGAGATAGCCCCACAAGCAATGGTAATAAACAAGAACGGAAATAACCCGCCTTTAAATACGGGACCTGTACCATCGATAAATTTGGTAACCGCAGGCATTTTTAACTCTGGCATGGTAAAGATAATCGCCAGTGCCAAACCTACAATCACCCCTATTTTTAAAAAAGTAGATAAATAATCACGCGGCGCAAGCAGTAACCACACAGGCAATACTGATGCTACCACACCATAAATCATCAAAGCCCAAGTCAGCTGGGTACCTGTCAAGGTAAACAATTCAGCCATTGCAGGGTCTTTGGCAATATCGCCACCAAATACAATCGCCGCCATCATCAACACAAAGCCGATGATAGACACTTCCATGATTTTACCTGGGCGTAAATAACGCATGTAGATGCCCATCAGTAGCGCGATAGGAATCGTTGCCGCGATGGTAAATAGCCCCCAAGGACTGTGCGCTAGCGCCTTGACCACCACCAGTGCCAGTACTGCAAGAATGATGACCATCACGCCGAGTGCACCGAGCATCACCGTAATACCCGTAAAAGTACCCAGCTCGTCTTTTGCCATTTCACCCAGTGATTTGCCATCACGGCGGGTCGAGATAAATAGTACAGTAAAATCTTGTACCGCACCTGCGAATACCACACCAATGATGAGCCATAGTGTACCTGGCAAATAACCCATTTGTGCCGCTAAGATAGGACCGACTAAAGGACCTGCTCCAGCAATCGCAGCAAAGTGGTGGCCAAATAAGACGTATTTATTGGTAGGAACATAATCTAAACCATCTTTTAGGCGGTGAGCCGGTGTCACGCGGCGGGGATTGAGTTCAAAGACTTTTTTGGCGATAAATAAGCTATAGTAGCGATAAGCAATGCTATACGAACACACGGCAGCGGCGACGAGCCACACCGCATTGATACTTTCGCCGCGGTGCAGGGCGATTGTCCCTAATGCCACTGCGCCAATAATTGCAACAAGTAACCATACTATCTTTGATAGCATGGGGGAGTTACTTGTCATTGCGGAATTTGTCTGCATGTCAACTCCTTTTTATATGAAGATCATCCTAGGATAGAGATAAACGCAAGTATGTTAAAAAGCAATTGTGTTAAATGGAACTAAATCAACATGTAATTACGTTAAATAATCATTGCTAGTTTTTTGTAATATTTTGCAAATTGTAACATGGATTAATGGTTATTCGTCATTCAATGTATCACTGTTACCCAATATATACTAAATTTACTGGCTTTAGCCTGCGTCGTTGTTTGGTATAATGACCCAATCGGCTTAAATGCCTGTACATTTTAGCTTATATTTTTTGACCAGCTTTACAAACTTAATCGACCAATTCACTGCCACGGCATTTATTTTTGCATTTTTTATGTATTTTTATGCTTTTTTTAATGAAACATACCCTATGAAACCAACCCAAAATCATAAGCCCCAAATGTTTGACCCAACAGCCAAAATGCCTCCGGTTGATACTGCCAGTAATGCCGATGCCAATCTGCTACATCAGTCAACTGTAACACTTGAAGGCATGCCAAAGGTGAGCGAGTTGCAAAAACTGCAATCAGATAACCGTACAGCGCGTAAGCCTTTTCAGTGGCAGTTTTTGTTGCCGCAATATTGGGGGATTTGGCTTGGGGTCGCGCTGATTTTGCCATTGATTTATTTGCCGTTGCGCTATCAATTTAAAATCGGTCATTTTTTGGGAAAATTGTTATTTGGACTGATTAAAAGCCGCCGAGCCGATACTTTGACCAATTTGTCATTGGCGTTTCCAGAACTCAGCGAAGATCAGCGTTTAGAAATGGCAGAGAAGATTTTTATCAATGCCGGTGTGGGTGTGTTTGAGAGTCTGTGTGCGTGGTATCGACCTGATGTATTTACCCGCTGTGTCACCGTATCAGGGCTGCACCATGTCAAAAACGCCCAATCGCAAGGTAAAGCGGTGATTTTACTCGGTATCCATTCGACTTTGCTCGATTTGGGTGGACGGCTGACCACCATGTTTACCCCGCTGGATGTGGTGTATCGACCGCAAAACAATGCACTGCTTGATTGGTTCATTTTTAATGCTCGCTCAAAGGTTTATAGCGACCAAATCAGTCATCGCGATATGCGCCATTTTGCCAAAAATCTTAAAGATAACCATGTGGTATGGATCACCCCCGACCAAGATTTTGGGCTAAAACAAGGCGTGATGGCAGACTTTTTTGGGGTACCCGCTGCCACCTTGACCGCACCACGTCGCATGGCAAAACTCGGCAATAAAGCCAATCCGCCTGCCGTGATGATATTGCATTTTTATCGGGAAACCCCGGATGAGATGCCAAAGGGTCGCAAACCGCATTATCACATTATCTTCTCGCCTATCATTGACAACTACCCAACCGAAGATGAATTAGCGGATGCCAAACGCATCAATCAGCTATTAGAAAATTATATCCGTATCGACCCAACCCAATACATGTGGTTTCATCGGCGCTATAAAACCCAGCCTACGGGTATCCGCTATTACCGCTAATTTGGCTCATGGGGCTCAGCCAATTTTTGGCATGAATTTGTAGACAAAAACCGCTATACTAGCGGACAATTTTTTTGCCTATTTTGTATTTTTTTTGCTTTTGTTTGGAATTTTGAATATGAATGATAAAACAGCCGCGCCGCGCCGCATTTTAACGGGTATCACCACCAGTGGTATTCCCCATCTTGGCAACTACGTCGGTGCCATTCGTCCAGCGATACAATCGGCGATACAAGGCGCCAGTACGGGAGAAAGCGACGCTTATTTTTTCTTGGCGGATTTGCACGCACTCATCAAATGCCATGACCCTGAGGCGATTCATGCCTCGACCAAGGCAATTGCCGCTACGTGGCTTGCGTGTGGTCTCGACCCTGAGCGCGTGGTGTTTTACCGCCAGTCGGATATTATCGAAATTCCAGAGCTAACTTGGGTGCTCAACTGTAACTGTGCTAAAGGTTTGATGAACCGTGCGCACGCCTACAAAGCCGCCGTAGATGCTAACCGTGAAACGCCAGACACTGACCCTGATTATGGCATTTCGATGGGGTTATTTAGTTATCCTGTGCTAATGGCCGCGGATATTTTGATGTTCAATGCCACCCATGTGCCTGTGGGGAAAGACCAAATCCAGCATATCGAGATGGCACGTGATATCGCAGGTACCTTTAATTTTCGCTATTGTGACCCGGAAAAACCGATTTTTGTATTGCCCGAAGCCATGGTAGATGATGACACGCCGCTACTGACGGGGCTTGATGGCCGTAAAATGTCAAAAAGCTATGGCAATACCATTCCGTTGTTTGGCGACCCTTCATCAAATCAGTCGCAAGTAGACGGTGAAAAAGCGCTGCGAAAAGCCATCATGCGTATTGTTACTAATTCACAGTTGCCAGAAGAACCCAAAAACCCCGATGAATCCACGATTTTTGAGATTTATCGTGCATTCGCTAGCGCGGAAGAACAACAACTACTGCGTCAACGTTTTGAGCAAGGTATCGGTTGGGGGGATGCCAAAGAAGTGTTGTTTGAAAAAATTAACAGCGAAATTGCCCCTTTCCGTGCTCGTTACAATGAATTGATGGCGAATCCAAAAGAATTGGAAGAAATCCTACAAATGGGCGCAGAAAAAGCCCGCCGTGATGCGCGCAAACGCCTTGAAAAAGTACGAAAAGCCATTGGTATCAAACCCCTTGCTAAACTCAAAAAATAACGAGTCACTCATGTCATTTGCACACTTTAAAGCCTATACCGATAGGCTTTATCAAATCGATAAAGCCTTTGACGATGCGCAGCCCAACCGTCTCAACCGACATCGCCACCTTGAGCCTGATTCAGCCGAGTTTCTTGCCAGTCTGGTTATCAGCAAGCGGGCTAAAAATATGTTAGAAATTGGTACATCAACGGGCTATTCTACGCTATGGCTAGGCTATGCGTTAGCCCAAATCAATCGCGCCAATACCGCGGATAGTGCCACATTGACCTCGATTGATATCGATGAGTGGCGATTACTAACTGCTCGCAATCACCTGCGTACCTTGCAGTTTGACCACAATATCACGCTACAACAAGTCGATGCGAAGGATTTTTTACGTCAGTCAACCGCCCATTTTGATGTGATTTTCTTGGATGCAGAGCGTAGGTTTTATGGCGACTATGTGGCTGACTTTAAGCGGTTACTGACCTTTGGTGATATGCTGATTGTCGATAATGTGATTTCTCATGCCGATGAAGTAGCAGCGTTTTTGTCAGCCTTTGAACAGGACAGCAACTATCTGTGCTCTACCCTATCAATTGGGGCAGGATTGTTTTTAGCAGTTAAACAATCAAAGGATTAATAACAAAATGCTATGGGAATTATTAAAACAAATTTGGTGGTTAATTCCTCTTTTCCTTATCATTAGTTTTTTAAAATCGCCTACTTTTAAAGGTTGGTTTGGCGAAAAAATGGTTGAAAAAGCTGCTAATCGCAAGCTGCCACATGATAGCTACCATGATTTTCAAAACGTCACTTTAGCAACTGATGAGGGTTCTACGCAAATTGACCATATTTATGTGTCGCGTTTTGGTATTTTCGTAGTTGAAACTAAAAACTATAAAGGGTGGATTTATGGTAAAGTCAAAGATGCCAAATGGACGCAAAACATTTATGGCAAAAAACATCTTTTCCAAAATCCGTTACGACAAAATTATAAACATATCAAAACATTAGAGAATTTATTAGAGTTACCGAATGACGTTTTTCATTCAGTTATTGTATTTACAGGTGAATGTGAATTAAAAAGTAATTTTCCAGCCAATATTTGCCGCTTGGGAAACTTCACAGATTATATTTTGTCATTTGACCAACAAAAACTCAGCGACATACAAGTTCAGCGAATCTGCCAATTATTGGCTAAAAATCGTCTTGATAATACGCTTAAAACTCGCCATCAGCATATTCAAAACCTAAAAAAACAACATCACAAATGACCAATTTAGCCATTCGAATTTTTGAGACGCCCGTTCAAAGTCTGCCCGAAGACCTTTATATTCCGCCTGAAGCCTTTGCCATTTGGCTGGAGCAGTTTGAAGGTCCGCTGGATTTTTTGCTGTACTTGGTCAAAAAAAATAACTTTGATATCACCACCACAGCGATTTTGCCGATTACCGAGCAGTACCTGACTTATATTGATGAGCTCGATGACAATCATTTTGAGTTGGCAGGCGATTATTTGCTGATGGCAAGTACCTTAATTGCTATCAAAAGCGAATTGTTACTACCAAGTCCCCAACGGCCAGAGTATGAAAAAACCCCCACCAAGCAGCTGATTGACAGACTTGAACAATACGCCCAAATCAAACACGCCAGTCAGCGTATCGATGCGTTAATGCGGCTTGAGCGCGATGTGTTTTTGGCATACGCCAGTTTGCCAAGTCCTGATATATTAGCCAAAGAGATTGCACCCTATCCTGCCACCATGCTTGCCGACAGTTTAATCAAAATGCAGCTAAAACCCGATTACCAAATGCACCATGTCAAAGCCGATATCGTGCCTTTGGCAGAGCGTATGGCAAGTATTAGCCGTATGTTGGCAAGTCGTGGTCAAGGCACTTTCCACGACATATTAGATAAATCACAAGGCAAACTGGGTGTGGTGGTGAGTTTTGTCGCCATTTTGGAATTAGCCAAACAGCGGATGCTAAAATTTGTCGCACAAGAGGATGACAACGCTTCCGATGTAAGCGAACTAACCTTGATATGGGCATCGTCATGACCGATTTTAACCAACAACATCAGCTTGCCCAGCAGCATAGCAAATCTATTGAAGCGATTTTGCATGCTTCAGAAACCCCGATTACTGCCAAACAGCTATGTCACTGGCTATCGATTAATCCAAACCAACTGAGCATGGCGCTCACGGTCTTGCAGCAGCGTCTATCACAAGGCGCGTTAACCTTAGCGGATACCGCGAGCGGCTACCGATTGCAAATCGCCAATGACTTTAGCCCACTTATTCAGCAAGTTTTTCCCCAGCGTCAAGAAACCTTAAGCCAAGCGTTATTAGAAACGTTAAGTGTGATTGCTTACAAACAACCGGTGACGCGTGGCGATATTGAGCAAATTCGTGGCGTGACTGTATCGAGCAATATTTTACGGCAACTATTTGATAAAGGCTGGATTATTGAGCAAGGATTTCGCGATACGCTGGGACGGCCTGCACTACTGCATACCACGCCAGCGTTTTTAGCCGCCTTTGGGCTTAAAAGCTTACAAGATTTACCAAAGCTGCCTGATGTACAACAGCTTGAGATTTGACTTCCTCCCCTTGCTAAAGCAAGGGGATTCCTTCTACAAGACGATCAAGCCCGACCGCAAGAATGTTCTTACTGGCATTGATATCTCTATCATGCCATGTGCCACACGAAGCACATATCCATTCTCTTATTCCAAGCGATTTTCTACCTTTCGGACTATTGGCGGTGATTTCACCGCAACACGAACATCGCTGGGTCGTGTATCTCTCATTCACGATTTCAAAACGGCAACCTGCGTTCTCGCATTTGTAGGTCAGTTGTCGTTTCAGTTCAAACCAGCCTG